>ENA-ORDP01000331-ORDP01000331.1-marine-sediment-metagenome-genome-assembly--contig:-NODE-331-length-32097-cov-8.346108_pt1 | contig 32097 bp, 25 predicted proteins | sample MGYA00248627_ERZ508539 | MGnify/ENA primary metagenome ERZ508539 (study PRJEB26208, sample SAMN05571518) | marine sediment metagenome | biome: deep sea; feature: Hydrothermal vent; material... | reverse complement strand
AATCACGCTATCAAATGGTCGATGTCAACGTTTACCAGGAAAATATATTCCACACAAAAATGATGCTAAGAAATTTTCAACTGGAAGATTATTTGTTTGGCACAGGCTGTAGTGAGCTAAACTCAAATGAGATTAAAGAGATTTCCACGCGTCTCAAGCTTGAAATATCGGAAATCTTCTATGGGAGGAATCTTCCAAGCGATTCCGATTGTCTCAGTCATTCCTCAGCATAGAAAATATCGCTGGTCTCGTCTCACTGGAGGCTAAAGTCTCCCCTATTGCTGCCGACAACCCGATCATGGACAGCGGCCTATCCCTTGATGCCGCCATCAGCATCTACAGCCCATCGCGGCCCCAGGGCCGTGGTGGCGGCGTAGCGCCTGGTGACAGCGGTACAGACCCTCAGGGTGCGCAAGAGAACCGTCCTTCATCCAACACTACCCCACTCACAGATGCTGAACAACAACAGGTTCGGGAACTGGCGAACAGAGATCGGCAAGTGCGCGCCCACGAAACCGCCCATAGCAACACCGCCGGGCGCTATGCACAGGGGAGTGCGTCTTATGCCTATGAGCGGGGACCAGACGGACGCCTGTATGCCACTGGCGGTGAGGTCAAAATTGACACGGCCCCTGTTTCTGGTGACCCACAGGCCACCATCGAAAAGGCACGCGTGATTCGCGCAGCGGCACTTGCACCCGTGCAGCCCTCGTCCCAAGATCGAGTAGTGGCCAACCAAGCCACTCAAATGGCGACGCAGGCCCGGGCGGAATTGACTGTAGAACAACAAGAAATGCGTTCGGAGCAGATTAAACAAACCGAGGCAGGCAACACTATTAATCAAGATGATGTACAACCACAGCACTCCCCTCAGCCCGGGAGTATTGTTGATCTGTTTGCCTGATACGGCTGACCAAGGGATACGGTACTCTGTCAGGATCGCGAGTAGAATCTCGCCCCTGATAGGACACTTCTTATTCCGCCAAGCGCTCCTTGGTCCGCATTGAAGAAGTGGGTTGTTTAACCAAATTGCGATAAACGGAATAAAGTTTTTCGCTGGTTATTGTCTGATTAAACTTTGTACTAACACGATCGAAACCGGCATCACCTAGTTTTTTCGCTAAATCCGGGGTATCCAGCAATTTCTGGATTGCTTGCGCCAGTTCACGAGCACTATTAGGCGCTACGGTAATGCCCTCAATACCGTCACGGGCGACCCAAGGAACACCTGTGGGCAGGTCGGTGTTCACCACGGGTTTGCGGCACGCCATCGCCTCTATCTGGGCCAATCCAAACGCCTCGTTTCGCCATATAGACGGAAGAACAAACACAGAGCAGGCATGATAGTGGGCCTTGAGTTCTTGAAAGGACAATGCACCGGTGAAAGTAACTTTATTTTCTACGCCTAGTGTGCCGGCAAGACGTAGCAGTACGGACTCCATGGGGCCTTCGCCGGCAATCACCAATGAGCCATCCACTTCTTTCATTGCCCTGAGCAAGACGGGCAGGCCCTTGTACGCGACCAGCCGACCCAGAAACAGCACCATGCGCGGATGTTTCTTTCGTAGAGCGTTTACTTCCGATTTGACCGCACTGTCCGCAACGGACCACTTATCAATATCAATGCCGTAGGGAACAACAACACACTTATCCTTAAATGGCTGCAGTTCTTTTGATGACTCGATGTGTCTGGGGCTACCCACAATAATCTTGTTTGCCCGCTTAAGACTCCTGCGTAGAAACGGTCGTAACAGACGTTTTGTCCAGACCTGCTGGACAATATCGCTATGCCAATGCACCACAACCGGTGCCTGTGGTCGCCATAGATTCATCGCCAGATCAGCAATCGGAAACGGTAAATGCACATGTATCAAATCTACCTGACGGGACATCACAGCGTACCAAAACGGCAAGGTAGGGGCGGCTGGCATGGACTTTATGTATCCCAGAGACATCACTCTGCGCACTTTGGCGCCGCACTTTTGGTCCTGACCTCCCAACCCTACCTTGGTGGCCACCAACACAGATGCCGAAACCCGACCTTTAAGACCTCTAATGATGGATTCCATAGCCGCGATTCCGCCCCCACGAACCGGACTAAATAATTTGTACACATGAAGCACCCTTAACAACCTCGCATCTTTGGGGCCAACAAGCTTGCCCAGGATTGGATAATTAGGGACTACTGGCTTAACCGATAGGGGCATCGGTGTATCAGCCAACAATTGGCTTTCGAACTGGCCGGATTTGATTGATTCACTCTGATTTAAAGCCACCGTTCCTCCTTATCACCTGCTGAAAGATCCATTGCTATCCAATTGTAAGGTGTTACCCCAAACGCAACTGGGTTTGGAAGTATACGGGAAATCGGTAGGGTAATGGAATACCCATTCGACTAATATGGCTTTATCTGGTGACCTTTCCATGGCAGCAGGCCTGTAGGTCCCTGAGGCGTCCGTACCTGCCTCGCCGCTACATACACCGAGGAAGATGGCACTGCCGTCCCTGGTATCGCCCACCGCCAGATCCGAAAACGCCCGTTGCTCCCAAACACCCCGGCCTGTAAATCGCTGGACGCTTTGGACCTAACGGTGGGGATTTGGCATATAGTTCAGCATCGATAGGATAGTCGGTATGATCGTGTATCATGTGGCAACGATAACAATGAACATGCGCATAAAACAATAGGAACCAAATGGAATCGGGTTTAGCTAGTTGTCGTTCGACCCCACCCCCAACCCAAAAATCGATTCTTTTCCCAATGCATCCAAATATTATGAAACGAGCCTTAATTTGTGGCGTCACAGGCCAAGACGGCACCCTGCTGGCTGACCTTCTGCTGAAAAAAGGATATGAGGTCATCGGCACGTCACGGGATGCTGAGATTTCTTCTTTTTCCAATCTCCAGCGCATGGGTATTTGTGGCGATATCCAAAAAGAATCCATGGCGCTGAATGATTTTCGCAGCGTACTACAAACATTAAGCAAGGTAGCTCCAGATGAAATCTATAACTTAGCCGGTCAAAGTTCCGTAGGTTTGTCCTTCCAACAGCCCGTCGAAACACTGGAAAGTATCAGTGTTGGTACGCTGAATCTTCTTGAGGCCATTCGTTTTCTAGATGCACCCACAAAATTTTATAACGCCTGTTCCGGCGAAGTTTTTGGAGACAATGTGGGTCTGCCTTGCACTGAAGAAACACCGTTCCGGCCACGGAGTCCCTACGCTGTAGCCAAAGCCGCGTCTTTTTGGGAAGTGGCGAACTATCGAGAAGCCTATGGGCTCTATGCTTGTTCAGGAATACTATTTAACCATGAGTCACCATTGCGACCCAAACGCTTTGTCACTAAAAAAATTGTCTCGGCAGCCTGTGAAATAGCTTTCGGTCAGAGAAAGAAATTATCATTGGGAGATATATCAATCCAACGGGATTGGGGTTGGGCGCAAGACTATGTGGTAGCAATGCACTTGATGCTACAGCAAGAAACACCCGATGACTTTATCATAGCAACGGGGGAAAGCCACACACTTGAGGAATTTCTTGGCACCGCATTTTCTAACGTGGGTCTTAGTTGGAAGGACTATGTTGATATTGACCCAAAGCTTTTCCGGCCAAGTGAGATACAACACATTTGCGCAAACCCTGCCAAGGCCCGTGACCTGCTTGGCTGGAAAGCAGAATATACCATGAAAGACGTTGTGCGAATGATGGTTGATGCGGAAATAAAATCACAAGACACGGCTAACACACGCCAGCCCAAATAGCCCACATCTTCTATCGCGAGCAAACTTTGTCAAATACTTCTAGCGTACGCTTGGCTGTACTACCCCAACTGAATTCATCTGCGCGGTGCATACCCTTCACGCTAAGTTGTTGCTGCAATTCTACGTTCTCAATCACATTGTCGAGCGCAACAGCTAGCGCATGATCATCTTCGGCCGAGACTTGAATTGCAGCATTGCCCGCCACTTCCGGGAGACTGGCCCGGTCGCTGCAGACCACAGGACAGCCGCAGGCCATGGCTTCAAGAACCGGCAGGCCGAACCCCTCATAAAGACTGGGATAGACAAACACGGTAGCACCGGTGTAGAGCGCTGCCAGATCCTCATCACTACAGACGCCAAGATGTATAATCCGACTCCCAATCTTTAATTTCTTTACTTCAGACTCAAAACCCATGTTCAGCCATCCTTTTCGGCCCGCGCAAACCAATGGTATGGCACTGACCATTTGACTCATGGCGCGTGCGACTTGTACGAGATTTTTACGCGGCTCCAGTGTGCCAACATAAAGCATGTATTGCTCTGGAAGTCCGAATTTCAACCGAACATCCATGACTCGATCCATTGGCCGCTGCCCGAATATCGGGTCCGCAGCTAAATGAATGGATGTCACCCGATCTTTGGGAATGCCTAGCGACTCAATTAACTCTGTCGCTACAAAATCTGAGATGGTAATGATGTGGTCAACTGATCCAATTTGAGGCAAGAAGTGGCCCTCAAAATATTCCACCCTATCTTTAGGATGACATTCAGGATAATGCATTAATGAAAGATCATAGAGTGTAATGATCGTCATCAACCCTTTCAAACGAGGAGCGATGGTCAAGCCTGTTTCGTGATATACGCTCGCACCAGTTTTCTTTGCAATTTTCAACAGGCCTTTCTTCATCCATGTGGCGCGAACACGCCGTAAAGACATCCTGATTAGTCCCGGAACGAATCGGTTCGTGGACTGTTCATTTTGGTCCGGCATCGTTTTCTGGACTTTGCCGCGAGAGAAAAAGAGCACGTAAACAGATTGAGCGGCGAGGATCTCGGTATAGAGGCTACGCGTGTAACGTGCAATTCCACTCAATACACCGCGCAACGGGGCGGCGTTGACCAGTACCAGCGGTAAAGGTTGGAACTCCTTGGTTACCATGGCCCGGTCAATGCTCTATTATGTCGCGCACATTCGCTAAGATTGTTCAAATACTGCATCTCATTGTATAATTCCAAGCTTATCATTAGGATTCATGTTACGGCACTTTTTCTTTTTGGCGCACATAACAGGCGTTGGTAGAGAAAGGTCGTTTCCCCTGTTCCAATTTGGAATATCGGTACTGGCGTCCGGGGACGCATACCAAGTGACTTAGCATAACATTTCGTGACGAGACCTTATTTATAATGCAAATCGTTTACCTGAGTAATAGACCAGAAATCTTACAGGTGACGCTGGAACGCGTCCGGCTCTTTTTGCCTTTTGTAGATGAGGTGCTTATTGTGGCTCCAGAATCTACACATAAATCCATTAAGTATCCACCATCGTTAAATATTGTCGTTCTTTCAGACGAAGAGTTAATCGACGGGCGCGACAAGAAAAACCTGGATCACCAGTCCCTGAACTATGCCTTACGATCAGCGCTTGCTGATCACTCTGCGGTAAACGAAGAATTCATCATGTCTGATGATGATGCACGCCCTATCAGGCCCGTAACCTTGAATCTTTTTAAGCATAAGGGAAAATATAACAACTATTATTTTTACGACTTGGCAGAGTGGCGCTCACGGAGTTGTGCTTTTGATCTGGGCCAACAGACTACCTATCAGATATTGAATTATTTTGGTTATTCACATCTATCTTACGCATCACACATGCCACAGATCATCAATAAATCTATACTGAAAGAAACGGCAAAGACTTTTGAGAAGCAGGCCAATCGGTGCCCCCTGTGCGAATGGAGCACCTATTTTAACTATGGACACAGACACCACCCGGCATTATTTCATCCACCCAGACCCTTTCAAACATTGTGTTGGCCGGAATTTCCTGGCGCCTGGCCCTATTACGTCCGCCCTGAGCGTTATTCATTCGAGAACTATTACCCTGGCCTATACGCACCGAGAGCACTCTTTTCCGGCCTTGCGCCCGCACCTGACCCTGCGGAGGCCGATACGGTGAACATCGAAAAGATACACCGGTGGCATCAAGCACAAATCGGGGCGCTGCATCTCGACGTATTTAAGACGGACAATCCCTGGACGAAAAATGTCATCCGCCGACTGGGTTTGTTTATTATACGGCCCTTTCACAGGCTATTCAGAGTGCTTTCGCTGGAACCACGAATGGACCGTATGCTGCTGAACGCCAGAGTGCGACAGAGCCTGGAAGACAGGGGTCACAGCTTTTCGTCAGAGGGAGGCAGTAATGAGGATGCTGACGGTTAATAAAATGGCCCAGGGCGCGCCCACGATTTCCATCGTAACGCCCTCTTTAAATCAGGGTAGATTTCTATCCGAGACGATTGAGTCCGTTATAGGCCAGCGCGGCAATTTTTCTATAGATTACACCATCATGGATGGGGGATCGACCGATAATTCAATAGACATCATAAGAGGCTACAATGACAGACTGCATGCCGGGGCCTATCCACTCGAGTGTCAACACGTAAACATGCGTTGGGTTAGTGAGCCAGACCTCGGGCCTGGAGACGCCGTCAACAAAGGTTTCAGGTCAGCAACGGGCGCCATTGTAGCCTTCATTAATAGTGATGACCTTTATGAACAGGGAGCCCTGCAACATGTTCTGAATCGTTTTGCCGAAAATCCGGATGTTGAAATCATTTATGGACACGGACTAAGTGTCAGTGAAGAAAATATTATCGAAGACCTCTATCCCACCAAAGATGTCAACGTAAATAGCCTTTTGGATCGTTGCTGGATTTGCCAACCTGCATTGTTTATGCGCATGAAAACATGGTTGGCGGCTGGCGAGTTTCGTACTGATCTCATAGCCTTTGATTATGAATACTGGTTGCGCCTTAAAAAACGGGGCCTAATATTCCATTTTACTGATCGAGTGCTGGCCCGGACGAGAATGCATGCCGACACAAAACGACGCCTGCATCATCGAGCCATAGTTCTCGAGTGTCTCGAGCTGACTCGAACAAAGTTTGGCTATAACCGAATATGGCTAAAGCATTATCTCCTCGAGTTGACTATCCCTGGACGGTTTATAAAGCATTTGATAAAGTTTATGCTACGAAGAGCCTCGGCTATGCGCGAACGTTAGCCAGCGCCTAACTTTAAGTCGATCGACCCGCCCCTCAAATCGGCCCAAATCCTCTTGCAGTATCACAATCTCATCAATCCTTCTAAGTCCCAATAGACGGCGGCAACTGATCCCACTCAAAGGCTAGAACTAAACTGTAGGAAAACAACATTTTGATCTTAGCTTGGCCACACAGAAGGGGAAGAACCCGTTAATAGCCCCTGGAAAGTTGTTCAGAGACCATCCACTTCTCTAGCTGTTTTATGCTCTGGGTCAGCCGTGTAATCTGCCCATCTTTTTCTCTTTTCAACGCTGCACTCTCTGCCTGCAGCCTCACGATTTGTTTGTTTTGCTTCTCGGCCCGCGCATGCTGCTGCAACGTATACAAGGTCAACTCCTCGATCTTCTCCAGCAAGGCCATCTGCGATTGTCCCATCTTCAAGCCACCCCGCTTGATGTCCTGGGCACTGGCCACCTTGGGCAGGTGCTTGTTCTTTTCCACATAGGCCTTTAGATCGGCCAGCGGCATCAGTTGATAATTGTCTTCAAAGACATAATCCGGGACGTTTAACGTCGTCCCGCCTACCGACAGGTCCCCATTGGGCACGTCCACGTTGCCACTGCCGTTGATCACCAAGACCTGCTGCACTGCAGTACTGCCATTGGGGGTGACCTGAAACAACAGGCGGGTGCCGTTGGCACCACCGGTCCAGGCCTGGGTGGTCTGCACCGTGATGACGGCCCTGGACCCGGTCATGGCCGATCCGTTATAGCCCCGGAAGCTGAACTGGCCCAGGTTGTTGTAGCCCCCCAAGGCCGTGGGGGCGGCTAAGGTGCCGTTGGCGCGGCGCATGATGTATTGGGGCGCCTGGCTGGCACTGCTGCTGTAGCTGGTCAGTTGAAAGCGGGCCGCAGCACTATCGGCCACCGCTTCCACAAGCTCGGCGGGGCTTTGGGTGCCGACCCCCAGTTTGCCATTAATCCCGACGATATTGTTGTCAAACTCGCCATAGATCAGGGGGGCGGTGGTGGTGGTGGAATCGATATAGAGTTTATTCGAGCCGGTCTCGTCAAATCCTGCTTGATACCCCACAATGACATTTCTGCTCCCGGTGGCGTTATATCCGGCCCCCCGTCCGACAAAGGTGTTGTAAGACCCGGCGCTGTTGTTATGTCCGGCCGACTCTCCGATAAAAGTGTTGACGGTCCCGGTGGTGTTGCTAAATCCAGCCGACCGGCCAAAGAAAGTATTATTGTTTAACGTATTTTTCCAACCGGCATAATCGCCTACAAAGGTGTTGCCCTCCCCCGTGGTCACCGCGTTGCCCGCACTCACGCCGATGAAGGTATTGTAATGGGCTCCCGCGGCAAGACTGCCCCCGGCACCGGTGCCGAGCACGGTGTTATCGGACGCCTGTACGCCGGGGGTGAATAGGGTCAATGCCCAAAGGACGTGTGTGATCAGTGATTTGCGAATCATGGTGGACCTCCTCGTTGTATTTGGTGTGCATAGCGGTGGTTCATGGCGTGGTGCTTGATGTGGCCGTTTTTGACCGCCGGTTCTATTCCTCCAGCGCCTGGAATAACCCATCCTTGACGGTAAAGGACCCGTTCTGAATTCTCGCCTGGGTCGGCAGGCGTCCCAGTTGTTCCAGTATCTTGATCGAACCCCTGTCTTCATTGGTCTGCGCGGCGGCCAATTCACGTTGCGTCTCCACATCAAGCTGATAAAGCACCCGTAACGTGTACCGGTACACGCCGTTGGGTAACGGTTGTCCGTTTTCGTCATAGGGCGCAATCATCGGCATGGTCCCCGGCGCATAGCGCACCGTCTTCAAAAACCCCTGCGGGCCCCGGAGCGTCATCACCAACGGATAATCGAGCAGGTACGGCTGCCACGAAATCGCCGCTGAACCCCAGTACACGGCGGCGACCGGCTCGGGTTCGGCAACACCCCGTTCCTGCGCCTGGACCGGCATCACGGTCAAAACACCCATACCGAGCCACCACAACCACAAAGCACGTTCCCGTATTAACGACATCTGTTTATCCTCAACTCTCTTTATGTCTGACCCATACAGCAAGTGGCCAAGGTGGATCGCAAAGACCGGGCGCCCGGCCGGTACGCCCCATAAAACCCGCTAGTGCGGCCCCCTTTGCCCGGCAGGCTAGCGCATGGCGAGTTGCCGTTCAATGGCGGCCAGACGTCTTTCCATCGCGCTGTTCTTTTTTTCCAATCGGCGGTTTTTTTGGTCCTGGAGCGTGTTCTGCTCCTCGAAGGCCTCATTACGTTTCCGCTGCTCGACAATCTGGGCTGCCTGTTCCTGATTGCGCTCATGCTGCTGCAGGATGCTCCGTTGCTGCTGCAACGTATACAAGGTCAACTCCTCGATCTTCTCCAGCAAGGCCATCTGCGATTGTCCCATCTTCAAGCCACCCCGCTTGATGTCCTGGGCACTGGCCACCTTGGGCAGGTGCTTGTTCTTTTCCACATAGGCCTTTAGATCGGCCAGCGGCATCAGTTGATAATTGTCTTCAAAGACATAATCCGGGACGTTTAACGTCGTCCCGCCTACCGACAGGTCCCCATTGGGCACGTCCACGTTGCCACTGCCGTTGATCACCAAGACCTGCTGCACTGCAGTACTGCCATTGGGGGTGACCTGAAACAACAGGCGGGTGCCGTTGGCACCACCGGTCCAGGCCTGGGTGGTCTGCACCGTGATGACGGCCCTGGACCCGGTCATGGCCGATCCGTTATAGCCCCGGAAGCTGAACTGGCCCAGGTTGTTGTAGCCCCCCAAGGCCGTGGGGGCGGCTAAGGTGCCGTTGGCGCGGCGCATGATGTATTGGGGCGCCTGGCTGGCACTGCTGCTGTAGCTGGTCAGTTGAAAGCGGGCCGCAGCGCTATCGGCCACCGCTTCCACAAGCTCGGTGGGGCTTTGGGTGCCCACGCCCAGTTTGCCGTTGATGCCGACGATATCGTTGTTAAACTCGCCATAGATCAGGGGGGTGGTGGTGGTGGAAGAATCGATATAGAGTTTATTCGAGCCGGTCTCATAATATCCTGCTTCACTCCCCAGAAAGACGTTATTGCTCCCGGTAAGGTTGTTATTGCCGGCCAAAGAGCCAAAGAAAGCATTACGGGCTGCCGTATTGTTCACACCGGCATAATCGCCGACAAAGGTGTTATTGTCCCCCGTGATCATCGTGAAGCCCGCATACCTGCCGATGAAGGTATTGTAATGAGCTCCCACGGCAAGACCGGCCCCAGCACCGGTGCCGAGCACGGTGTTACTGGACGCCTGTGCGCCGGGGGCGATTAGAGCCAATACCCAAAGGGCGTGTGTGATCAGTGATTTGCGAATCATGATGGACCTCCTCCTAAAAACAATCAGTGTTATTTATTGTAGGGTGACCGCCATATCCTGCCTCAAGTGCCGGGATACGGTTTATGGCTACTATACGCCCAAAAGCGCCGCAGTCGACTCCTAGCGCATGGCCAGCCGCTGCTCGATAGTCTCCAAACGGTGCTCGAGGGCCTCATTACGTTTCCGCTGTTCGGCAATTTGGACTGCCTGCTCCTGATTGCGCTCATACTACTGCAACGTATACAAGGTCAACTTCTCAATCTTCTCCAGCAAGGCCATCTGCGACTGTCCCATCTTCAAGCCGCCCCGCTTGATGTCCTGGGCACTGGCCGGCCAGCGGCATCAGTGGGTAGCCGTCTTCAAGGCCGTGGGCGTGGCTAGGTGCCGCTGGCGCGGCGCATCACGTATTGGGGCGCCTGGCTGGCACTGCTTCAGACTTTCCTGAAGCATCTTGGTGAAGTCGGTAGTTCACTACGGTTTGCCGGTGTCAAGCTTACGGGTCCCATCGCCAAATCTCCATTTATGTGGCAAGGTGACGTAACCGTAGACACGCGGCCCGTGATTAACCACAAATTCCACATTGAGCATACGATAGAGGAATTCGGGGCCGTCCCGCACATTGAAAGTAGAAATATAGGTACCTGGATTCAGATAGCACTTGAATTCGAGCTCTCCGGTAACGACGCCCGCAGAGTTGACTTCGATTTCAGGATCTTGTAACAAATCATAGGGGAAAACGGCCACAGACCTACGTTCTTCAACCAACCAAACCGGGATACCGATCTGTAATTCCCTTGGTTTAAAGCGGAGCCGAAAAGAGAACCGCAATCGTAGCGTTTGGAAAAGATCTACTTTCGGTGAGTCGTTATCCGGCCACCATTCATGCGTAACGGCAGTGATTTTGTTGTTATTGGCAAACACGTCCCCGAAGAAGGGTCTGTTAAGGGCCGCTTTCGTTTTGTGTGTCGAGGGCGTGTTGATTGATGTCGACATATAATGTTTTATCGTGTCCTTAGGCGCACCTTCGTATACGGCGACTCCGTTCTTGAGCATTATCGCGCGATCGCAAAACATAGATACCTGATCCATGGAGTGGGAAACGAAGATTGTTGCGGTTGTCTCTCGAAGTGCATTGACTCGATCCAGGCACTTCTGTCGGAATTGAAAGTCACCAACAGCCATTACTTCATCCATAAGCAAGATGTCGGGTTGCATATGAATAGCGATCGAAAAGCCCAGCCGCATTTTCATACCGGAGCTGTATGTTTTCACCGGTGAATCCATGAACTCACCGAGTTCCGCAAATTCAATGATGGCTTCGGTAAGGGACTCCATTTCGGCGCGACGGCGTCCGAGAATAGCTCCTTTGATGAAAATATTCTCTCTTCCCGTAAGTGTTGGCTGAATCCCGGCATTGAGCTCGATCAGCCCTCCCACTTCACCTTCAATATTGATTTCTCCGTGGTCTGGAAGATAAATGCCGCTTATCATCTTGAGGAGCGTGCTTTTTCCGGAACCGTTCAGGCCGATCAGGCCCAGAGTTTCACCACGCTTGAGTTGAAATGACACATTGCGTACTGCAAAAAACTCGCTGGACTGAAGTTGGTCGTGTTTATCGTATCGTCCCAAACACGACAGCCAAAGCGTCTTTAACAGTTGTTTTCTGGCGCGGGAGTAGTTGTGAGAAAATCTCTTGGAGACATTCCGTACATCTAAAACGGTGTCAGAGTCGAGAAACACGATTGGAGCCCGAAATTACAAGCAGTCCTTGATCCTGAGTTCCACTGAATAGAGAACTTTGCAGGAAAACAAGAACAGGGAAACGCCGATTAATGACGTGATGGGAAAGAGATCAAGATTGTAAGGGCGGCCCAGTACGACGAAATCGCGGAGCACACCAACAAATGGATTAAACATGTTCAATAGATAGAATAAACCGGATTCCGGTATCGGAGAGAGCATCGAATCTAGGAAAAATCTATGATGCATGATGATCTCTATAGTTATGGTGCACATCTTTTGTTATACAGGGTCTACGTAGAAACTTGCTAGGTAGACCCCGAAGCGGGACTAGTTTAACATATTTTAACCAACTGGATTGTTGGAGGTTTTGTGTGTACAGTTTTGAGATGCGTGTCGGGTCGCCTACAAAACCTGCTATCCCTTGTCGCTCAAGATCGTGGTGACGGTGGCTTGGCGGGAAAAGCCGGAGCGTGCTCAAGCACCGCCTCCCCCATGTCCTTGGGCGCTCGGTTGGGGTGGAGCCCTTGGCGCCGGGAAGACGGTCCATTAAACCCCTTCGCCGAGATGTGGCGCCTGCACTACAGCACGGGGGGCGGCCAGGAGGTGGTGGAAATCCGAAAAGGCTTTATCGGGCGGATACCGGAACGAATAATGGGCAGCACAAGGCACCAAGGTAATGTGGCGAACGGTGGCCTATGTTTCGCCGTGCGATAGAGGAATTCTCCGAGGATGTCACAAATCACTAGCGGGACGGATGGTGGGGTTAGATTTCTGGACCGGGCTGAAAGCGACTCGGATAGTTCTCTTTGCACGAACGTGATATTCAGAGGTGAACAGGCCTACGTGAGCAAGAATCATTTTTTGCGCCAAAGCGAAGCGGGCCTAAAACGAAAACTCTTCAAGAATACAGTCAGGAGGGTTGCGGTCGAGATATTCTCCTATTGCAATCGCAGGTGCTACTTCTGTCCCAACAAAGCTGGCAGCCGCCTGGGTGATCAGAAGTTTCTGGACAAAGGGATTTTTTTTCGCATTCTGAATGATCTGGCATCAATTGATTTTGATGGCAGGTTCGGGTTTACCCAGTTCAATGAGCCTCTTTCCGATCGGATTATATTAGAACGGATTGCGCAAGCAAGGCAGCGAATACCGCGGGCAACTCTTTTCATCCCAACCAACGGCGATTATCTAAACAGAGCATTTTTGCGGGAGCTCTACGATGCGGGCCTCCGGTGGATGAGCATTTCGGTCTATGGCCCCAACCACGGAGTATTTGACGATGAATATGTTCGCAGACGAACGCAACGGATCAGCGATGAGCTGGAACTCGAAACGGCCGTTGTGGTCGATCGACCTGGAGAAACGTACATGGTGCGTGGGCATTATCAAGAAATGAAAATCGATCTCCTGGGAAGGAACTTCGATATCGCCGGATATGACCGCGGGGGCCTAATCAAAGAATATAGCGTCTCTAATCGCACTTCGCCATGCTTCTTCCCTTTCCTTCAAATGAACGTGGATTGGCAAGGCAACGTGGTTCCGTGTTGCAATGTCTATGCTGACGATCCAGATCATGCAAAGTGGGTAATCGGAAACCTGGGTGATGGACGTAGCATATTCGATCATTACGCAGACAGTTCGCTGGTTGATTGGCGACGAAACCTTTTTGGTTTTTTCCACGATAAGGAGCCTTGCTCGAGTTGTTCGCGCAGGGAATTCCCCGAGCTAGCGACCGATGAAAACGTGAAAAAATTCGAACAATTCGCCCAGTCTATTCGCTGATTGGTTTATGTTGTAAGACCAAACGGAGTTATCGGGCTTGTCGAATTTTTATTCTGTCATTAGCCTCTTTCCCTGTTCACCCTCGGCACTGAAAACTCCCAAAGCAGAAACGGTTGAAGCCATTGAAGCCCTGGTGCCCAGAAACGTTACCGTGGAGCAGTTTATGTTCCGCTGAGTAGACCCGTCCTTAATTGAGCGCTTAATTTATCGTATCTCCAAAAGTGTGCCAGGGTCTTTTACAACTGTTTTCTGGCGGGAGAGCAGTCGTGGAGAAGATTTTGGAGACACTACGTACGTCCAAAACGGTGCCGGAGTTGAGAAACACGATTGGAGCCCGAAATTACAAGTGAAATTACAAGTAGGCCTTGATCCGGAATTCCATTGTATAGAGAACTTTGCAGGAAAACAAAAACAGGAAAACGCCGATTAATGACGTGATGAGAAAAAGATTAAGATTGGAAAGTTGGCCAAGTACGACGAAATCGCGGACGGCGACAACAAATGTATTAAACGGATTGAACATATTAAATCGAGCGAACACGCCGGATTCTGGCATCGGAAAGATAACTGAACTGAGAAAAAGTCCATAGCGCAGGACGATTTCGACAGTATGGCTCACATCTTTTATTATGACATTTAGGATGGAAAGAAAGATACCTGCACCAAGTCCAAATAGTATGAGGGGAAGCATGACGAGTGGGAGAAGGAAAATAGACCAATGTAGAGAAACGTCGAATAGAAGAAGCACAACGATCAGGAACGCCGAGCGTACAGTTAATTCGAACATCATCTGACCGAAATTGGACAATATCTCCGCGAGAACTGGATATCTCGACGTTTCGAGTATAGTCTTTGCGCGCGGGATGGCAGCAATAGAAGATAAAATTGTCCCAGACAGAAAAGTCCAGATGGTCATGCCCAGTACGATATAGACCACGAAGGGCATATCGTCGGTAGTTTTCAGGACACGCACATGGGCCAATAGTAGATATACGGTCACGGGTATCAGGGGAAGGAGAAGTGACCAGAAAACCCCGAGTACTGTCTGGCTATGGCGGCCAGAAAAATCACGTCTGAAGGCGATCCAAATCTGCCAGCGTATGCGCCGGAGTTCGGAAAGAAAATGCCAAAGAATGCGATAAAGCGGTTCGCCCAAGGCGGTTTCTGGAGAATAGGTTGTTAGCCGGTGTTTTGCCGCACGTCTGATGGCGGGAGAGCTAGGCATACGTCGTGTCCCTTTGTATTGGGAATCTGTGCATTGTAGGTTCGCCTTCATATGGATAGATATTGTGTGCTCGGCCGAAGACGAACACTGCCAATGTTCCCGACATGAGTCAAGACGCGTTACCTAAGAAGAGGTCAGCAATTGTGATTGGCTTGATCCAGTACTGTGGTGTAGCGTGGATCGAGCAATATTTCCGAACTGCGTACCGTTGTAGGAACGAGCGCCACCGAATAGTTCGGCAGCCGATGATCATGGCTTATAGGTATTGAGAAGATCGAAAAAAACTGGATGGCCATTTATCTGTAGTAGTTCAGACTTGACCTGACAATACAAGCTTCCAATAAATCGATAACTGTCAGATCAGGTTGCGACGACTACATTTCAACACTGAGCCTACTCAAGCCGGAAGGTGAGTTGTCGTTCAATGGCAACCAGGCGTTTTTCCAACTCGCTGTTCTTTTCTTCCAATAGGCGGTTTTTTCTGTCCTGGAGCTTGTTCTGCTCCTGCTGCGCGGCAATCTGCGCTGCCTGTTCCTGATTGCGTGCATGCTGCTGCAACGTATACAAGGTCAACTCCTCAATCTTCTCCAGCAGGGCCATCTGCGATTGGCCCATCTTCATGCCGTTCCCCCTGTTACCCGCACCCGAAGGCCGTGATTTTCGGCATTCCTTGCCGACGCCGCTGGACCCACTCCTCTTGGAGGGTTGCAATCTGACGGTGTAGACTGCAAGGCTGTTGGGTGGACAACGTACTACGAACCTATAATTATTAATCGGTAGATATATTTTGGTTGTTTGCGACCTGTTTGCTACCATCAATACATAATTAGACGATAGAGAAAGTGGAAACCGGATTCATAAAACTGCTACTACAAAGGTCTTTGATCTTCTTTAATTCTATTCGTGAACTGGTTGTGCCGAATACAATTCTGTTATGGCCACCATTCAAAGACCCAAAATCACTCAACGATATTTATGCACGTCTGAGCTTTTACCTTGACACGGGAAGTCGGGTCCGGATTCCCATTTGCGACAGAAACCTGAGGCCCAATACTGGAAAAATTCCTCCCTATCTTGGGAAATACGAGGCGCGTTTCACAAGTTCTTTTTTCTTTAGTCGCTCCCCTCGGCTATCACTAATTTTTTCAAGTTTTCGCTATAAAGGCGTTCTATTTTGCAAACCCCCTAGGGGCAAGTTGGTCGGTTGGTGGATAAAGAAAATGCCACAGTTTCAAATTATCGACCCAGGTATTTGTGAATACGAATCTGCGGCATTCCATGGTCTTCTGCACAAGGTGAGTCGTCGGGTAACCAATGAATCGCATCGACGTTTTTTGAAACATGTCTCCTTGCTGCCTAAAAAAAACAAAGTCTATTTGCTTTGTACCGGACCTAATCTGAAAGATTATCGTGATTACGATTTTTCGGATGGTTATGTCGTATTGTGCAACAACGCGGTATCAGATATGGAGCTTATGGGTTATACACAACCCGATATCGTAGTTGCATCGGACCCAGTATATCATTTTGGCCCGTCAAGAGGTGCCACGTCATATCGCGCATCACTAAATCACGCGGCTGAAAAGCATTTGTTTTTCTTTCTTACCTTGACGCGTCGTTATAACTTAGCAAGGCGTTATATTGATATCCCCGATGCGCGCATGGGTTGTGTGACTGCGCACCGCAGCGCAAAAGTGGACGCGCTGGGGGGAAAATGGGGTATACCTCTAACTGAAAATATTTTGACCTTACTTATGTTGCCAGTGGCCTTCTGCTTGGCAAATAAGATTTATATAATCGGCGCAGATGGACGCGAATCAAACGAATCCAGGTTCTGGCAACACATGTCTACCCCGCTAGTGCCAACCCAAGGTGACAGTTTTCATCAATGTCACCCGGCATTTTTTTGCATGCGGAACTATAATGAATATTACAGAAATCATTGCAACACCGTATCCGATCAGGTGAGGTCAATAGAGAAGGCCGGCGGCAGCATCTGTTCGTTAACGCCCTCACTCATTCCAGCATTGGCAGAACGGCAACCATCCGCAGCAACTAAGAAGCGGTGATAAGGTTAAGCCCATTCAGGATGACAGATAGACGCGCCTGTACAGTAATAATCCTTTCCATCACCAGTCGAATCCAGTCTCATAACCCATTTTTATAAGTTGTTTTCCGTAGCGCTCCTTGAACACTTGTTTGATCTTTGGTGTAAATACTTCCTGCCAACTTCTGCTTGCACAATTTGCATGTCTTGAACTATCGTTCACTTCTATTTGTGGTAACTTGTTCAGCCCAAGAAATTCACCAATGTCCTCTATACTCTTCGTAATATTTTGATTAAAGTCCTCTAACTTTATTTCTAATATTTTTTCATCCTTTTCCCAACAAAAAAACTGATTTTTAAATACATCTTTAGAAATATTGTCCAACTCGTAAAGTATTCCATCTTCTCTGTTGGACCTTTGAAGTACCTTTCGGTCGTAGATCAGCTTACCCCATACCCAAGCTGCATTCTCGGTTGGATGCCCTTCCAGATGATGATAGTAGGCCGACACCAAAATCTGCCTGGGATCCCTAATTACGTGGATACCGCGGAAACCGTTTGTTGCATGACGATAAACCATATCCATCGCCGGTATTCCAGAATTCAAAATACTAATGAGTATTGGCTGGTCGTCCTGAAGAGCGTGCCAATCCACATTGTGTAGATCCAGATCATGTAATGTATCAAAATGGAAAGGCTTCTTAATCACATCATACTGTATATGGCGATAATGATTAAGCTCTGCGAAGGCTGCCATTACCGTGAAACGGAAAAAGCGGGAAGCACATTTATGATGTCCAAAAAAGACGATCTTGCAGGTTTTGGCCCGCGTCATCACGTTGTTACTCCTTGTTCTTTCTGATAAAGCATTTTTTATTTCTTTTACTTATCTGTTTGTCGAATTGACACACCGCCAGTTGTGTTGAAACGCCATCACCCCGAAATGCCTATTCTGTCGTGATTCGATACGGAGAGGCTCATTCGGTTGACGATCGTGCCATTCCCACAGCGCCTGGTTCGGATGTTGGTTAAACAAAAGGATCATAGATGATAACCTTCATGTCCAAGGGCAGCAGGCGTTTGGCTGTGAATCAATTCCCTGAGAATCTAGTCTGGGTCATGGAGTCTGGCGCCTATTCCACCATCCACATCCAGGCAGACACCATTTATAAAGGACGCCTGGTCGGATGCGAGAAAAAGTGCCACACTGGCAATCTCTTCTGGCTGAGCTATGCGCCGGATTGGGTGCAAGTCCGATAAATCTCTTATTTCTTGTTTTGTGCGAGAGAAGCCGGCCCAAAGCATTTTGGTATCAGTGGCAGCGGGGGCTATAGCATTGATGCGAACGCCTTTCTCGCCAAGTTCAACAGCAAGACTTCTTGTTAGGCCTGTTAAAGCGGCCTTGGTAGTCGCATAACATACAAAGCGAGGTTTTGTTAGTTTAGAGTGAATACTGGCAATATTTATTATCGAGCCACGGGCCTTTACCAGTTCAACCAGAAACCCTTGGGCTAATAAGAATGGAGCAACTAAGTTTATGTGCAGCGATAATCGCCAGTCGTCCACTGTCACAGATTCTATATTGCTTATAATTTGAGTGGCTGCGTTATTAACTAATGCGTGTAGCCCTTTCGAGCCCATTATTTCTCTTACTTCCTTGAAAAAATCCACCCGATACGAATCATCTGTGCAAAACCGATCTAAATCTAGCTTTAAAAATTGATGACACGGCGGGCGGCATTCCATAATATCCGTTGCCAACACCGTATATGATTTATCAAGAAAGGCATGGCAAAGTGCCTGACCGATGCCACCGTTGGCACCGGTAATCAAGGCAATTTTAGTCACTTTAAAGTAATACCCAAATCTATTAACAGCTACCGCCGCCCAGGGAGCGGGTGCCATGATGAAAGCCCCAGGAGGGGGCTAATGTCCGGTAAATACAAATTCCTGTAGATCCTGACGTAGCACACATACGCGACTAGTTTGTAACGCGCTAATTTATATTAGCCACCTCGCCAACTATCTAACGAGTCCGTGGAGATACCCGTAGTTGGGTTCTTCCTTGCTGTAGAGATTATCTCTTACCGCCTAACTGTCCTTACAAGAATCGCAGTCTAGTCCTGACTTGGTAACAATTTTATCTCAAGCAATCGTAGACGAGATTCCAACGTCTTTCGCAGTTCTGAATTTTCTAGCTCAAGTTTGTGCAAGCGTTCCTTTTGTTGCACCAATGCACGCTGCTGATCATTAATCTGAAGGTGTTGTTGTACCGTGTAGAGCGTAAGTTCCTCCACTTTCTCCAACATTGCCATCTGGGTTCTGCCTAGATCCAAACCGTTCGCTGCCACCTCAGTAGCACTTGGCACGTTCGGGAGGTGCCTTTCCTTTTCAATAAAGGCCTGCAAGTCCTCAATAGGCATTAACTCATAATCGTCCGCAAAAACGTAATCTGGAACTGGTGTACCTTGTACGGTTAGCCCACCATTGGGAATATTAACGCTCCCGTCGCCCATAATTACCAGAACTTGTTGGGGCGTAGTGCTGCCGTTTGGCGTTGCCTGAAACAATAACCGCGTACCATTACCTACGGTCGTCCAATTTTGGGTGCTTTGTACCGTGATAACTGCCCTGCTCCCGGTAAATGCAGTGCCGTTGTAGCCACGAAAGCTGAATTGACCAAGATTTTTATAACCAGGCACTGCCAAAGGCGAGCTTGCAGTACCATACGCACGCGACATGACGTATTGAGATGAAGCCGTGTTGTCATAAGTTCGAACCCGGAAGCGACCCCCTCCTCCTTCACGATGAACATCAACTGTCTCCGTAGGAGCCGCAGTCCCGATTCCCACATTTCCCGTATCGCTGACTACAAGAGAGTTTGGCGGAGAACTCATATCCGCCGCATTCGCCGCACAAACCACAGATAGCGAAAGTAACAAAATTGTTAACGTTTTCATATTTGCCCCATGCCTTGACTGTAAAAAAACTCGCGCTTCGTCGCTGAGTATAACCTATCATTAGCCCCAATGACACAAACACGGTAGAGGGTAAATGCACTTGCCAATTATCATTATAATCAATAAGTTATGATATGCTATGTGAGTCAGTGCGTTTCTTTAACCTCTAATTTCAAGCATGCGCGTGGAATTAATGGTGGTATACTCGGTGATAGGGTTAAGCGCTGGAACCTCACCGACAATAAATCTAGTATTTGTTCTAGTTGCAAGTATCCAAATTATACATAAAAATCGCTAGTGCCAAAAAAAGCTGACATCTTTTACACATTGTGCTTACGCAATGCCAAGTTACCTAGAAGAGATTAAATTACCCAGGCTTGCAAACTTAGCCTTTGGTGGGTCGGATTTCGTTCGAATCTTGAAACAATCTCTAATCAGCCCAACAATCTGGATAAATAGACCTACGAAGAATGGAAGAAGGTGCTAATGAAAATTATTTTTTACCCATTTTTTGAGTCTACAACTGAATTAACTGACCAGTACTACCGAAGTATTTGGTATCTCAACCCACTTCTGCATTCGATAGATGAAATTATTTTTCCGATCGTGAGTAATATTTCTCCTTTGGATGAGATTCCTCCTTATCTTGATACCGTAATCAAACAACTAGAACCAAACGTTTCAAAAATAATTAAATTTGTATTAACAAGCGAAGAAGAATCACTTATCCATTCGGCGAAAACCGCCAATTTGATTTTGTATTGGAAGGTGTCTGTTGCCGGGAAAAATACTCTTACCCCAACCGTACCAGACATACGAAAGCACCTCAAACAGGCAAGGGTTGTCCGCGTAGATCAACACAAGGAACAGTGCGAGGGCACATCTTACTTAAAGGTGGGTAGTGAGTATCTAGATAATTCGGTTAAGCATATAGATGAGTGCCAAGAGAAATTCTCACGCATTCCAAGCAAGAGTTTTAAGCCGATAGGTTATATATTTGGTACCGGCCTAAACCTGACTCAAAGTGTCGATATGGACCTGACTGACGGTACCCCCATCGCCTGCGACGCAATGATTGCCAATGAAAAACTTATGGACAAGCTGTCACCCCCTTTGCTTGTTATCGGAGATCCAATTTTTCATGCCGGTTGTTCGAGTTATGCCGGTGAGTTTCGCGCCCGCCTCATCTACTGCCTAGAGAAGTATGGAAGCCACTTGATCGTCCCACTATGGAACTACCACATCTATATAGAGAATCTACCCTCAACTTACTCTGACCGAATTATCGGTCTACCAATAAAGCAAGGCAAGAAACCCAATTTGGGTCTTTACCAGGACTTTTATGTTACTACTGCTGCAAATATCCTCACACAATTCTTAATACCACTAGCATGCACGTGGTTTGACTATGTGCGAATTATTGGTTGCGATGGTAGACCAACCTCAGAAAATAAAAACTTTTGGATGCACGACACGGCGCCACAATTGGTAGATCGCATGCCTGAGATAAAGCAGGCACACCCGAAATTCTTTAATGCTAGCTACAAAAATCAATACATGAACCACTGTGAAACTTTAGATTTATGGTTGCAAACAGCAGAAAATGATTGCAATAAAATATTTGTAAATATAACCCAATCCAGCATACCGGCGTTGAAAAAACGTACTCCAAAAGAAAGAGCATTAAATAAAGGTCAACCAATCTTGTCGGTGATCATGCCATTTCACAATGAGGAAAAATACATCTCTCAAGCCATCGACTCCGTATTTTTGAATAGCGAGCAATCCATTGAAATACTACTAATTGATGACTCGTCTTCAGACACGAGTTGGGATATTGCAAGAAAATATTGTCACAATGACGGCCGCATAGTCGCTGTGAAAAATAAGAAGAGTGGCGTCTCCGCCTCCAGGAACCTTGGGCTGGACATGGCGCGTGGGAAATATATCACCTTCCTGGATGCTGATGACTATTGTTATCCTGGTGCTATGGATGAACGTATCCAGGCACTCAATAGAAATCCAGGGCCAGAACTAGTATATGCTGTAACTGAGATAGTCGGACCTGATGGGCAATTGTTAAACTGGCAGTTGGGCACCAAGCCTAAAATCCGATTCGCCGATATGTATGCCAGCCGAAACACACCCTCTGCCCTAATGGGGAAAAGCAGTGTAATGAAGTCAGAGCGATTTGACGAAACTTGCACTAATGGTGAGGATTGGCTCTTTTATGCTTCATTGACTCGGCGCGGTTATGAAATGAAGCAAATTCCAGAAGCATTGATTGCGTATCGTTTTCATAAAGATTCAACGGTATCTCATGATATGACGGCCCACACTAAAAAACTAATAGATATTATCGACTGGGTGTATAAGGATGTCCCTATTTCGAAAAGAAAGGACTATAAGTATACAAAAGGTCTAACTAAACCACCTAAGGTACACACCATCACAAAAAGAAAGATTGGTCTTCTTCTTTGGTATATTTTTGATAACAGCGGAAAACAGGCAAAAGATACCTTATCAGATATTGATCTAAAGGTGGCCACTCAATTAAGCAAGAGAGAAGTTCAAAACATGATAGAAACAACAGCATGTCGTTTCTACCTAATAGCACGCGACCAGATTCCTAATAAACTTGCGGATTCAATAGAGCGTATTGAGTTTACATTAGAAAAGCTGAAACTTGGAACAAGTTTGCCTATAGTAAATAGCCAATTTAGAGCTTTACTAAACTTAGCGCAACCCCAATATGGTGGTGCAACGAGGACGGGTTCGTCACCAGTTTTAGTTGGGCCATTTCGCCGGTATCAGGCTGCTACTCTAGATGAAATTCGACTTGCATTTGACTACCTTTCAAACCGTGTATCCAACGGCAATATGATTGATGTAGGGGCTCACCAAGGAGGGTCCTTGATACGATTTGCCCGCACTGGCTGGACAGTACACGCATTTGAACCAGATGCTATCAATCGTGAGCGCTTATCCGCCCGTGTTAAAGATGAGAATCAGACAAGGGTAAGAATTGACCCCAGGGCAGTGAGTGACCATAGCCAGAAAGGTGCCACTTTCTTTAGGTCCAAGCAAAGCACCGGGATCAGCACACTGTCCCCATTCCATAAGACACACAAAGAATGTGCACGTGTTGATGTAACAACTCTGACGGACTATTGCAATGCACATTCAATAGATAAAGTTGATTTTCTAAAGATTGATACAGAGGGCTATGACTTGTTTGTATTAAAAGGGTTTCCATGGGAACGCTTCAAGCCACGACTGATTTTGTGTGAATTTGAGAATCTAAAAACTGAAAACCTAGGATATACATTTGACGATATGGCGAAATTTCTCATCAAGCTGGGGTACCGATTAGTCGTGAGCGAATGGCATCCTGTTAAACAGTATGGGACCAAACACGATTGGCATTGCCTTAAAATATATCCATGTAAACTTGAAACTAACCGAGCGTGGGGAAATATTCTTGCTTTTCGGGATGAAGAAGGGCTGGTGACTGTAAAGGATTTAGTCAAAAATATTTTGTTGATTGAACATGAAGAGGAATCGCGATTACAATACGTTTCGGGTCTATTTAGCAAAGCATTACATCCCAGACGCGTGGTTAATAATTTCAAGAATAAGCACCACACGATCGCGCTGTTTTTCAGATTTATTGTTTGGTCGTGGAGAGCTACTAAAAGTAAATTATCGGGCCGAATCGGTGTTTTTTTCTTATTAATTGCACTGGTTTTCTTCATGGCTTTTCAATACACGCAGCATCAGTATTGGCTGATAGTGCTCGGATATCTCTTGTCCGCCTTTTATGGGCTTATTTTGGTTATAAATTATGCCCGTGTAATCCAACGACAGAAGCAAGAGGCTCTGGAACGACGCCTTATAGGTCGAATGCAGTTACAGAATAGCGCCCTGGATAACAGGCAACAATTACTTGGAAAGCAGATACAAAACCTAACGTCGGTTCTCAAATCATTAGAAAATAGAACGGAAGACCTGCGATCGGATATTTATAAAAGTCAAAACGACTTGTTAACACATCAGAAGAAGAGATTATCCGTTATAGACAATACAATACTAACATTGACAAACCAAATGGATTCAGTTTTCTCTGAAATAAGAGCCACACTAAACCAGTTAGATGATGCTAGCACATCATTTGCTAGCCAGCTTTATGAGCTTAATTCTAACAAAATATACGATATAGATAGCCAGCTACGCCATCTTCAGAATGCCACCAATGAACTTGGCAAGGAAGCCATACAACTAGGCAAGGAATTTATATGTGTCCAAAGTTATTTGGACAAACTAAACGTTAGTAACGTCACAAAATATCAGAGGTTTAATAGAACACTGACCGGCAAACACATTAAATTACTTACTGAAAACTGGCTGCCATCATTGGAACTTACAATAAATCCAAGAGAACTTTATTATATGGCGCATAGAATCTGTATTTGTGAAGATTTGTGTGTTGGGCGGCTGGCCACTTCTATAGAAGATGAGTTATTACGTGTATTAGTTTCTTTAAGTGTACAACGGAAAACTCTAAGTATACTGGAAATTGGGACACTATTCGGAATTGGGTTAGCTGCTATCTACGAAACTTGCGTTGGCCGGTTCAAGAACATTCATCTGACGGTCGTTGACCCACTAAATGGTTACTATGCTCCTAAACAACCTGATGCTCTCACGGGAGCTCAGGTTTGTGAAAAATCCTTCATGATTAATATGAAGCGCATTGGAATAAATCAAGAAGAACTAACCCTAATAAGAGGACGTAGCGAAGAAGAAGAAGTAATAAAAAAGGCTGCCAGAAAGAACTATGATATCATCATTGTAGATGGTGACCATAGCTTGGATGGTATCTCTAAAGATTTTAAAAACTACATCAAAATGCTCAGGTCTGGTGGCTATATTATATTCGATGACTACAATAGTGCTGAATGGCCAGATATTAAAATGTTTGTGGATACCGAGGTAGTTCCGCGAGAAGATATGGAGAGAATTGGTGCCACTTGGCGAACGGCTGTGTTTAAAAAATCGAGATCCAGAAACTCACACTAGCGCATGACCTGCTAAGCTCCAGGTCGTCTTTTTATTTTTCCCAACTCATCCACAAGAAACACATTCACACGCCACCGTTAGAAGTAGGCTGGACCCATAGTATTCTCAGTGACTACAGCTGGGCTCGTTTTATAACTAACACAGGAAACCCGATCGACTTTACCCCTCCATGTTGTGTGAGAGCTCACCGGGATAGGGGCTCTATGAGCCTATGGGAGGACTGGGGATGGTTCTTTTCTGTAGAGCTGGAATATAGGAAGGCGTAAGATTTGAGAAAACGATGCCTTTCTCTTCCCCAGCGACCAGCCATCGCTCGAGGGTCGTACAATGCTCAAGATAGTAATCATTGTAGTCGACCAGACGGAAGAACCCCGGATGGGCGAGCTTGATGTTCTCCATCTCCTCAGTCAGCTGCGATTCCTTGTGATGGGACCAAAAATAGCTATCATCTTCCAACTTTCTTCCGTCGCATCCAGCTATACCAACTTCCTTGAAAAGTGTACAGGCCAACGGAATGAGGAAGGCTGTAAGAATATTGGATGTGGTTGTAATGACAAATTCTGTGGATAGGTCCAGATTAACGTGATCCATGTGCCGAAAGGGAATGCCGATGATTCGGTCTCGAAAACGCACAGGTAAGTGGGTCATGTAGATCCTGTAGTCACGGAATGGAACAAGAAAATAGCAGCCGTATCTGTCTAGCAGGTCGCATAAGTGGCGGCGAAACTTACCAGCATAGCTGGAGCATCCAGCATTGAAAACGGCATCGCCAACCACGAAAATCTTGGGCTGGAGCTTACTGAGGAGGGTTTCATTTCTAACCATGCTGTTGCAGGCGATGGAAAGACCATCCGATAGGTCCATTCCCAAGACCCGCCCGAGGGAGGGTCCGGTACCGAACACATAGCCCTTCCTGTTCTCGGCTAGCTCATCCATCATTTTGTCAAATTTCAGTTTGCACTTATTGAGATCTGAGTCGAAGTGTTTGTTTGTATCATGAGACAGGAACACGGAAATCGACCCATCGAACTGAAAATTATTTTTATCCACCCGGTAGATTCTTTTCTTTTTCATCCCTGCTTCAATAACACGGGCGATGCGGGGGTCAGGGTGCAGACTTGTGATGTCCCAATGCATAATAATATCAGCCTGCTTAATGAGTCTGCTCCACACTTCCACATCGTCAAAAGAGAAACGGCGTACCTTGCCTTTGAAGGGACCTGCTAACCCGCTGATTGCAGGATCAAGGTAACGCGGTATCTTGAAGCCCGTGGGTGGTGTGAAAGACGTGGCATAAAAAATACCCGCAACGTCGGCTAGCATCGGCTGGACGTACCAAAGCATACGGCAGTACTGATCGTAAAAATCCTCTTCTCTCGTGAAACCTGGAATGTATAGAAGAGAGTACCCTTGTCTATTTGCATGGGTGACGTCCGGCCTATACTCAGTAATCACAACCCGGACATTAGGCGCATCCTGCATTTTGGGACTTCCGTTCTCAGGCCGCAACGTGTGATTGCGACTTTCGATGCCGCTCTTCAATCTGTTTGCGTTTCTGAGCATAATCCTTCGTGAGCGCCAGTATTTCCTTGCGGCTAAATTCCGGCGTCTCAATCATGGGGGCCGTAGAGCACGTCTGTGTGGCAACCGCGAGCTGCCGGTCGGTCATATTTTCGTCAATGTACCCTTTGCTTACGCACTCGTCGTAAAGTTGTGTGCCGAACAAGGGAGTAGCCAAATAGAGCGACGGTGCAAGCTGATAGCGACGCCAAAGGTCAAGGGCGAGATCTACAGTTTGGCTCATTTCGTCTAGGGTCTCACCGGGAAATCCGATGACGTAAAAAGCCGCTTGGTTGAGCCCCAGACGATAGCTTTCCCGCGCCACCCACAGCATGTCCTCGAGCGTTTCACCCTTGCAAACCAGTTCTTCCAGGACTCTCGGATTTCCGCTTTCTATCGCAATTCTGATCTTCTGGCAACCGCTCCGCTTGATTTTCTCTAATAGCGGCAGATTCAGTGTATCCGCACGCATACCATTAGGAACGGACCACTGAAGTCCCAAGTCAGCCTCGATAATCCAGTCAAGAATGGCCTCGAACCGCTTTGGTCGCATCGAAACGTTATCGTCTTCGAATTTGAAGTCACGAATATCATAGGTTTCAATGAGGTGCTTCAAGTGGCGTATGACATTCTCTGGAGAATGATAGCGATAGTGCCGCCCCATGTGAAGGCTGATTGAGCAGAAGGTGCATTTGTACGGACAACCCCGACTTGTTATTACGGATATTTGGCGGGGCCGCATTGCCTCGAACTCACGGTTTTTATACAGATAGGGGTTTTGCATATACGATTCTATGTTTATCATGTCGTATGCTGGCCAGGGAAGCGTGTCGAGGTCCTTCACGCCGCGGCGTCGTGTCAACTGGATAGTGCTGCCCAACCACCAAGGGACACCCTCAATCCCCTGAGTCTGCTTCCCATCACGAAGTGCTTGAAGCAACTCCAGAAATGCCCTCTCCCCCTCGCCGACAACACAGTGGTCACAGAATGGTTTGCGCATCAAGCTGTCGTATCGTATCGACGGATCGGGTCCACCAAAGACGGTCGTGATGTTTGGGTTTACCGCCCTGCAGATCTCCCCGACCATATGACTGCTTTCTGACTGAGAGGAAAAGGGTATGGTAATCCCGACAACGTCGGGCTGATAGGCAGCAATTTCCTTGTATATACGATCTGGTGACGCTCCAAAATCGGTACGATCATCATGCTTTCTAATTTCGAAGCCGGTGATCAGGCAGTCAAGGATTCTTACTTCAAACTCATCTCGGATTGCCGCCGCCAAGTAGAGAAGCCCCAAAGGAACGTTGATCCCAAAGCCGTGCGAAGATTGATACTGCCGCTGCGGCGGGTTGATTAAAAGTACTTTCATAAGGATTTTCTTCCCAGTTGGTCAGCGGTGGCCTATCGTCCATAGTTTATCATTTTGTAACTAATTCTCCAGATAATTTAAAAGTATGTCTATAGCTCGGATACTCGCTCGTCGTACACCCTCCACCGTATTCGAGCTGTTGTGAGTGCCGAAAATACACTTTTCGTGTTTTCTGAGCGGCGAATCCATGGGCAACGGCTCCACTTCAAATACGTCCAGCGCCGCTGAAGCCACCTGCCCCGTATTTAGGTGCCGAATGAGTGCGATTTCGTCGATTAGCGCCCCTCTTGATACGTTGACAATTCTGACACCGCGTTTGAATTGCTGCAGTATGGTATCGCCCACCAATTGATAATTGCCATGGTTCAAAGAGCAGGTCAGAACGATAAAATCGAGCTCACCCACCCCGCAGGGCCAGTCTGCTACACTGGCTTGTGTTTCAGAAACAGTGCTGGATAGTGCCGGATCATAAATAGCCACACACATTCCGGCCGCTCGCAGCCGGGATAGAAGATGCTTTCCAATATCACCATAGCCAACTAAACCAACCCGCTTACCGGCGAGCGACACTCCACATGGTTTCGGCCACTCACCAGTGCGTACCTGGTGATCTACCCAGAAAAGATTCCTTGCCAACCCGGTAATATAGCCCATCGCGACATCTGCCACTTCGGAACCAAACATGTTCGGCGTATTGGCCGTTTTAATACCCAGTTGATCTGCCGCATCAAAGTCCACATTATCGACACCGACTCCCCACTTGACGGCTGCCCTCAGTCGCCCCTTCGCCCCCGCCTCCAGGACTGCGCTTGTAGCTGGATCATCCCCGATGATCCAGCCATCATAGTCACCGATAATATTAATCAGTTCTTGCTCTTCCAAAGTTTGGGTAACCTGAGGACAGTCCAGTTCGATGCCTGCTTCTTCAAATCGAGCGCGAAATTGATCAATCATGCCGAGCATGGGTGGACAGGTAATCAAAACACGAGAGGCCATGAGCATTGGCTCGACTAGGAAATAATCTTTGGCGTTCCGGCAATCTGCTCGGAGGTAGGACCCGCCCCGGCACCATCGGTTCGCATTTGAATTCCATAGGCCAACAACTCGGCCAGTTCCCATGTCTCGGGATTGTCGATATCGACGGATTCGATCAGTGGTGTCTCAAATAAAACGGGGTTTTGGCCAATCCGGGCCTGTGTGGCTGCAAAGCTCTCCTTGGTGAACATGTACAGATTCGAATTTTCCTCATACCAGGGTTCCAAGTCTTGAGTACGAATCAGTTCATCGGGATTGTGGTTGATCGCCTCCCCATTTAAGCGATAAAACCGCGTTTGATAACGGTTCACGGAAAACAGGGAATCAGCGTTTTCTTTCGTAGCGGATTTTTTGTATTGACTCAAGGCTCGTTTTATCGTGTTGGTTCCGAGTAGAGGGTTTGTCGTGTGGGTCATCAGATAAAGATCGGACGATATATTGTTAAGGTCATCTTCGATGATTAAATTCATACTCGTAAAGTCGCCCTGGAGTTCTTTCTTGCGCGACCGCAGTTGCACACGAGGATTGTCGCACTCGGGATAAGATGCCAGGAGTTCAACCGCGTCGGTATTGATTACAACTTTCTCTATTTCATCAATTGACAATAGTGTCGTGAGCACCCAGCTAAAAAGCGGTTTACCTGCAAATGGCTTAAAGTTTTTCCCCGTCACCCGTTCGCTGTGAGCCTTCATCGGCAAGAGCGCCACGATGCCATAGTTAGTGTGATTCACAATTAATTTTGCCTGTATATCTACTTTGGATAAAAATAGTACTCTTTTCGGGCACGCGACATCTTCCTGTGTTCGTGGTTGCCCAAATACGTGCCCCAGTATTGCATCAGGCGAAACAAAACTATTTGCCCCACATTTTTTGTCAGACATCTTTCCTGTAGCGCCGCGCCAAAATCAGACAGTGTTGAGCCAAAAAAATAGCGAAGAAAATCTGAAAACGACACATGGATCTCCGGCATGATATGTTGAAGCGCCAGCGCCTCCCTTTCGTACCGCCTTTTAACCATTTTCCACGACTCATGATGGTGATGAAAGACGGGTGCGTCGAAAACGTACTGAACACTAAACCCGTCCATGATCAACCGCTTTGCCAGTTCCATGTCCTCCAACCCGGTCAGCTCCTCGTCAAAACGATATTTTTCCCAAACCGAACGCGACAATGCAGCGTTGGCGTTGTTACAGAAAAACTCGAAGTTCCTCATTTCATTTTCTTCCGGATATCGCCTACGAAAAAGTTGCTGCTCACTGAAACAACTATCGTCATCTCCTAACTGCCGACCATAACAGTAAACGGCCCGGCCCTCGGCCAAAGGGAGGACCAAGCTCGATAACCATTGCTCCGTGGCGGGTACGCAGTGCCCGCTAATAAAGACAAGATAATCTCCCTGTGCTGCGGCACAACCATAATTAAGGGATCGGCCAAAAGAAAAGTCATTCTTTTCGATGTCTATAATGCGGCAGTCGAAACTCTTGGCGACCGCTTTTGTGTTGTCGGTAGAACCGGAATCGACAATAATGGTCTCGGAGTCCGCCTGTTCTGGAATGGAGCGAAGCAAAGACGGCAAGTATCGTTCTTCGTTAAAAGTACGAATAATGATGCTGGTGGATTTTCCTGTCATGGGAGTGTGGTACTAGCGACAACCCATAAGAGGCGATACGCTATAACTGATTGAATAATATTTAGAAAAATATTGCGTTTTTAAGTTTTATGATTAAATTAACCTGTGTATGGTGCCACAGGAGCGATGGTTTGCCAAGTCTCAGACACGCATTGGCCACAATCCCCTTTTCATCATAAACGTGACGTTATCGCATACCAAGGAAGAATAATGAATCAACCACGAAAGGTCGTCTCCCATCCAGGGTTATTGACTGAGGGGCCGTGTTGGGACACTACCCACCAAACACTGTACTGGGTCGATATCTTAAGCCACAAGGTTCATTCATTCGTAGTTTCCAGTAGAGAACACAAAACTTTCAATATAGGCATGGAAGTGACTGCCCTGGCACCCAGGCAGACAGGGGGATTGATTCTCGCGGTGGAGAAGGGTTTCGCGACCTTATGTTTTGAATCGGGTAAAACAACAACACTGTGCACGTTTGAAGCGGACAAACCCAATAATCGATTCAACGACGGAAAGTGCGACCCGACCGGGCGCTTCTGGGCCGGGACCATGGATCGGTCGGAACGTCATCCGAACGGTGCGTTATACCGGATGGATAAAAACCAACAGGTAACCTCAGTGTTGAGTGGCGTTACTATTTCCAATGGGCTTGCATGGAATCCGGCCGCTAACGTGATGTATTACATTGACACCCCGACCCGCTGTGTGGACGCCCTTGATTATGATAACGCCACCGGCGAAATAGGCAATCGTCGTTCAGTCATTAGATTTCCACCAGATGCCGGTAATCCGGATGGGATGGCCATTGACCAGGACGGGATGCTATGGGTAGCTGAGTGGGGTGGCTGGCGGGTGGGTCGCTGGGACCCGGTCACCGGTAAACTAATTGAGTCAGTCCAGCTGCCCGTGGCCCGGGTCACCGCCTGCGCATTTGGCGGACCCATGCTTGACGAGTTGTATATCACAACGGCGAGGGTTGGCCTCAGTGAAACCGAGCTTCTTAAACAACCCCTTGCTGGACACCTTTTTGTAGTTACAACAAAGGTCCGGGGTATAGCAAGTCATGAGTACGCAGGATGACTATCCTTCGTCCAAATGGATCACAATAAATATCAGGCCCTTCCCTTGCTCGGGTGGATATTCCTGGTTCCCACGGTCCCCCGTGGGAACCCATACCACGACCTCCATATGTATTCCCACGCAGGAGCGTGGGAACGTATATGGACTCCTCTTGATTAGCAACAGCATTTTAAAGAAAGTTA
>ENA-ORDP01000330-ORDP01000330.1-marine-sediment-metagenome-genome-assembly--contig:-NODE-330-length-32118-cov-4.439853_pt1 | contig 32118 bp, 32 predicted proteins | sample MGYA00248627_ERZ508539 | MGnify/ENA primary metagenome ERZ508539 (study PRJEB26208, sample SAMN05571518) | marine sediment metagenome | biome: deep sea; feature: Hydrothermal vent; material... | reverse complement strand
GCCAGCCTCGACCAGCGCATTCACTCGTTCTTCAGTACCCTGGCCAGTACCGACTGCGGCACCAACGCGCAAACTACCCTGATCATCCTTACAGGCCAGCGGATAATCCTGGGCCTTCTGGATATCCTTTACGGTAATCATGCCACGCAGCTGAAAGACATCGTTCACGATCAGCACTTTTTCAATGCGATGCTTGTGTAGTAGTGCCTGAGCATCGTCGCGGCTGGCCGATTCTGTTACCGTAACCAGGCGTTCCTTAGGGGTCATAATCAGCGAGATCGGGCTGTCATAGCGCGATTCAAAGCGTAAATCACGGCTGGTCACAATACCAACCAGTTGCTCGCCATCCACCACCGGCACACCAGATATACCGTTGGATCGGGTCAGCTCCATGACCTCGCGCACGCTAATGTCCGGTGGTACGGTAATCGGATCCTTGACCACACCGCTCTCATAGCGTTTGACCTTGCGTACTTCATCGGCCTGTTGTTCGGGGGTCATATTCTTATGGATGATACCGAGACCACCCTCCTGTGCCATAGCAATGGCCAGGCGTGATTCGGTAACCGTATCCATGGCAGCTGAGACCAGCGGGATGCTCAGCTTGATAGTGCGCGTCAGCCAGGTTGATAAATCAGCATCTTTAGGCAAAATCGTGGAATGGGCAGGTACGAGAAGGACATCATCAAATGTCAGGGCTTCCTTGGTTATTCGCATTTAGGCATGATCCAGTCAGTAAAACAGTGTAAGAAATAGAGAATAGGTGATTATAGGATTTGACGCGGCCGGGGTAAACTAGGTAGCCTAGATAATATGAATTCAGTTATTGGCCTGTGTTCCAGCCATGAGGCGGATACCCGAGAGCCCGGCACCGAATAAAACATTATAACTTACTGAATTTATACTAATAATTATATATCAGCATCATCTGGAGGAAGTTTTTAATGAAAAAAGCTATTGTTTTTGCTGCTTTGGCGGCCGTAATTTTCACACCTGTAAGTTTCGCTGCAACCCAGTCTGAGGCTTCATCAGCCATTACCGCCGCTGTTTTGAAGAATAATGAGGCCCGTAAGGCGGGTTTTGAATGGCGCGACACCTATAAAAAACAACTGGGTCCTGCAAAAAAGGCCTATCAAAAAGGTGACTACGACAAAGCCATTAAAATGGCCAACAAAGCCAAGTCATTTGCTGAACTGGGCCTGATCCAGGCTAGCAAGGCCAGTGGCTTCGGTCTGCACAACTAGTTGTAATCAGCTGTGCTAAAAAAGCCGGGCCTTTGCCCGGCTTTTTTTTGCCCGGCGCACGGACTTTTCAAGCCATTTGATAAACGCTAGTATGTAAAGCCATGCCAAACTTGCCCAAACGCCCTGCCACAACGACTGACAACACCCCCGGACGGGATATCTACAGTGTCAGTCGGCTCAATCAGGAAGTACGTGATCTGCTGGATTCCAGCTTTCCATTACTGTGGATAGAAGGCGAAATCTCCAATCTGGCGCGTCCGGCCTCCGGCCATCTGTATTTCACCCTGAAAGACGCCAACGCCCAGGTACGCTGCGCGCTGTTTCGTAACCGTGCACGCCTGCTGGCATGTCGCCCGGAAAATGGCTTGCAGGTGCTATTACGAGCGCGTGTCAGTTTGTATGAAGGACGCGGGGACTACCAGATCATCGCTGAGCACCTGGAACCGGCCGGCGATGGCGCCCTGCGCCGGGCTTATGAGGAACTCAAAAACAGACTGCAAAAAGAGGGGCTGTTTGATCCGGACAGGAAACAGGAACTGCCGTCACTGCCAAAACAGATTGGCATCATTACCTCACCCAGTGGCGCTGCCGTACATGATGCGCTAAGTGTGCTACACCGGCGTTTTGCCGGGATTCCGGTTATTATTTACCCGGTTGCCGTTCAGGGTGCCGATGCCGCCCGACAAATTGCCGCTATGATCAAACAGGCCGACCTGCGTGATGAATGTGATGTGCTTTTGCTAACCCGTGGGGGTGGCAGTCTGGAGGACCTAATGGCATTTAATGATGAACGGGTTGCGCGCGCTATCAGTAATTGTACTCGACCACTGGTAGCGGCCGTGGGCCATGAAGTGGATTTTACCATCGCCGATTTTGTTGCCGATGTACGTGCCCCTACGCCATCTGCCGCCGCCGAGTTACTCAGCCCTGATAGCCAGGACTGGCTGCAACAAACCCGCCAGTTGCAACGTCGGCTAACGCAGACGATGCAACAACACACCGACGATCTGCGACAATCCCTGTCGTGGTTGAGCAACCGCCTCACACAGCAACATCCGCAAAGCCACCTGCAACAACAAATGCAACTTGCCGACGGGCTGGAATCCCGGCTCAGGCTGGCTATCCGGCAGCAGCTGGATCGGGCCAGCTCAAGGCTGGTGATTACGCAGAGTCGTTTGCAAAGTGTTCATCCAGACAGTCGCATTAACAGTTGTCAGCAGCAACTCGGTTACCTGCAGAGCCGACTGAAACAGGTCATACACAATCGGATCAACGTTCCCAGACAAACCCTGTCTGGCCTGAGTCGCGCCCTGAATTCAGTCAGCCCGCTGGCAACACTGGAACGTGGCTACTCGATCACGCGCACGTTGCCGGATGGTGATATTCTTACCTCGGTTGCCAGTCTGAGCACGGGCGATAAGGTTAACACCCGTCTGTCAGATGGCGAAATAAATTGTGTCATCGAAAAAATTACGGGGAAAGACAGCTAATGAAACGACTTGTCACTGCCGGCCTGATCGCGCTATACGCTTTTAGCACGATGGCGCTGGCAGACAATCTGCCGCAGACCGAGATCGTACCCGGCGGTATAGCCCGGATCACCCTGCCCGACCTGCAGGACACGGAAGCATGGTATGGCAAGCGCCGGATTATGATCGTCAAACGTGATGACAAACTGATTGCGGTTGTAGGTATACCACTGACCACCAAACCCGGTGCCAAAAACCTGGTCGTGATACATGCAGATGGCAGCAAGCATACCTTGCGCTTCACGGTACGAAAAAAAGACTATGCCACCCAGTATCTCACCATAAAAAACAAGCGCATGGTTAACCCGAATAAAAAGGATATGAAACGTATCGGTTCTGATCGCAAACGCATCAACAAGGCGCTGGCCACATGGACCATGACAGAACCTGACCTGCTATTGTTCAAACAACCTGTTAAGGGAGTGGCCAGCAGCAGTTTTGGCCTGCGTCGATTTTTTAACAAACAGCCGCGCAAGCCACACAGTGGCATGGATATCGCCGCTGCGGAAGGCACGCCGGTATACACCCCGGCATCCGGCACCGTTGTTGAAGCAGGTAACTATTTCTTTAATGGCAACACGGTGTTTGTGGATCATGGGCAGGGGCTGGTTACCTTATACAGCCATTTAAGTAAAATTAATGTCGAGATCGGGCAGACCGTCACTGCCGGCGAATTGCTGGGTGAAGTGGGTCAGACTGGCCGGGTAACCGGCCCTCACCTGCACTGGTCGATCAGTTTGAATAAAACTATGGTCAACCCGGCACTTTTTCTGGAAAAACAAAAATAAGTCTGGTAGCAACGTATCAATACATCTGTAGGATGCGATGATTTATCCGACCACATTACGGAAATAATATAAATGATTTTAGACCTGACACGTTTCGTAACCCGCGCGACAATCAGAACCATCAAACACCTGCTACGTGCACTGTTTTACGGCATCATTGGTGCGACCATCGTCCTGCTGGTACTGGCGGTACGTTATCTCGATAACCGTCCCGACCTGAAAGTCTGGCATACCGCCGATCTGGACGCCGAATACACCGCGCGATCAGACGTAAAGTCATTTAAAGAGTATCTTGAGCTGGAGGACCGTCTGTTTACTCAGCTGGATGAGCTGGTCTACGCCAAAGTAAAACACGAGGATCAACGTAAGATCAATCGTTATTTTCGAGGCAGCCTGACCAACCCCGGCCGATGGAAAAAAAACTGGAACCGCAGTTATGGATTATCTACCGTAAAACCGAAATTCGGCGTACTACTGATCCATGGTATGTCAGATTCACCCTATAGCCTGCACAGCCTGGCGACCCGTCTGCATCAAGAAGGGGGCTGGGTCGTGGGTTTGCGTGTGCCCGGCCACGGTACAGCTCCGGCAGGCCTGGTCAATGTTAAATGGCAGGACATGGCTGCTGCAGTAAAACTTGCGTTACAACATTTAAATAAACAGACTAACGGTGCGCCATTGTACATCGTCGGCTATTCCAATGGTGGTGCACTGGCGGTGCAGTATGCGTTAAGCAGTCTGGATGATAAAAATCTGCCAGCACTTAATGGCGTTGTGTTAATGTCACCTGAAATCGGCCTGACCAAGCTGGCTGCATTAGCCGTGTGGCAGGAGCGACTGGGGCATCTGTTTGGTCTGGAAAAACTGTCCTGGAACTCGATCCTACCTGAGTACGATCCATACAAATATGGCTCTTTCGCGCTGAATGCCGGTAAGCAGGCATACTTGTTAACACTGGAGATACAGGATCAAATCACTCGCCTTGATGCGAGTAGCATGCTACAGAACATGCCGCGTATCCTTGCCTTCCAGTCTGTGGTCGACGCTACAGTAACAGCCCCTGCTCTGGTTAATGGTTTGTTTAATCGTCTACCCGATGGCGCACACGAGTTATTCCTGTATGACATAAACCGTTACTCTGGTATCGAACCCGTATTAAACAGCAACCCCTCCGCCTGGATAAACGATGTTTTACAGAATACCGGCCTGGGCTACACTGTCACACTACTAACGAACAAGAATGAAGACAGTTCCCAGGTGGTCACCCGCTCACGCCTCCCTCGCAGCAAAGCGATAATAGAATGTCCACTGGATATGAAATGGCCACGTGAAATTTATTCACTGTCACATGTAGCTCTTCCCTTCCAGCCCAGCGACCCGGTCTACGGCCGTACCAAAGCCGTGGATGCACCCGGCTTACCTTTGGGAAGACTTGCCTTGCGAGGTGAGCGTGGTGTGTTACAGATTGCAGCGGCTGATTTAATGAGGCTACGCTGGAACCCGTTCTATACCTACCAGGAAGCTCGCATCCTCGATTTCCTTGGGTTAGCAGCAGTGGTGCCTGGCCACAATTGCACACCGTAGGATATGGTGAAGAATGAACCGCATAAAATCTGGTTTAGCTGCATGATGCGGCAGTACCAATACAGAACCGTGCCAGGCTGTTGTATACTTGCGTGCATCCTTTTGATTTTACCTGCCAGCGCACTCTCCGAGATTTATAAATGGGTAGACCAGAAAGGCCGCACCCATTACGGTGAGAAACCTCCTGCAAGAACACATTCAGAGCAACTACACATCAAGCCCTCATCCAGTCCACCTGACGGTCATGTCAGCCAGCAGGAATATAAAAGCAGACAACGCAATCTACTACGTGCCTATGAAGAAGAACGACTGCAACGCGAGGATAATCGCCTCAAGGCAAAACAGGACAAGGAAAGGCGTATAAGACAATGCAGTGCTGCCCGTGATAGACAGCGCATGACAGCCGGTCGCTACCGGCTTTATGATTATGACAAACAGGGCAATCGCGTTTATCTGGATGCACAGGCCATTGACAGGACGCGTGCCACAGCAGACAGGGAAGTCAAGCGTCTGTGCAAGTAAACGGGCTTACTTTTTAAATCGGGCAGATTTTTCCAGGCTACGTTTCCGTCCCGCCTGTCTGGATGAAAGCCCTTCAGTACTATACGGGTTTTTACCGGTCTTGAATTCAAGTCGAATTGGCGTGCCCTTTAACTTGAGTATCTTGCGAAAGGTGTTGGTTAGATAGCGACTATAAGCCTCTGGCACTTTGTCACACTGGTTGCCATGAATCACGATCACCGGCGGGTTGCGGCCACCCTGATGGGCATAACGTAACTTGATCCGTCGCCCACGTATCATGGGTGGTTGATGCTGTTCAATCGCCTGCTCCAGTACCCGCGTCAGTTCCGGCGTGGCCAGATTACGTGTTGCAGATCGATAGGCCTTTTTGACCGACTTAAACAAATTGCCGACGCTGGTGCCATGCAGTGCCGATATAAAGTGAATATCGGCGTAATCAAGATACGGCAAACGAAAATCAATTTCATCTTTGATCTGCTTACGCTGTTCCGGTGCCAGCCCATCCCATTTATTTACCGCTATGACCAGTGCGCGTCCGGCTTCGGTTACATGACCCAGTAAAGTCGCATCCTGCTCGGAGATTTCGAGCTGGGCATCGAGCACCATGATCACGACGTTGGCTGATTCGATGGCCTGCAGTGCCTTGATGACACTGTATTTCTCGACATAATCGTGTATCCGGCTGCGGCGCCTGACCCCTGCCGTATCAATCAGGGTATAGGCCTGTCCGTCACGTTCAAACGGTATAAAGATGCTGTCGCGGGTGGTCCCTGGCATGTCCATCGTGACCATACGGTCTTCACCCAGTAAGCGATTGACCAAGGTGGACTTGCCTACGTTAGGACGGCCAATAATCGCTACCTTGATGCCATCTTCGCCAGGCTGTTCTGCTCTCTGCTCCTGCGTCTCGACAAAGGGTGCAAGTATTTTTTCCATCAGCTGATGGGTGCCACGGTTCTGGGCGGCCGCAATCGCAACCGGATCACCACAACCCAGCGAATAAAATTCATTCATCGCACTGTCGGCATTGAGGCCATCGATCTTGTTCATGACCAGCTGTATCGGTTTGTTGTGGCGTCGCAGGTTGATAATAATGGCTTCGTCTGCACTGTTCAGGCCATCACGTGCATCAACCATAAACAGGATTAAATCTGATTCATCTATTGCCGCACGTGTCTGCTGCGCCATTAACTCATCGATGGTTTCGGATTCGTCTGTCAGGCCGCCGGTATCAACAACAATATAGGCAACCGGCCCCAGGCGACCACGCCCGTACTGACGATCACGTGTCAGTCCGGGACGGTCCGCAACCAGGGCATCACGACTACGGGTAAGCTGATTAAACAGGGTAGATTTGCCGACATTAGGGCGACCGACAATAGCAATAACAGGTAGCATCGCCGGTTACCTGGAGTCTTTCAGAAATCCAAGCATGGTTACTTCACCGCTATGACCCAACACGATAAATCGCTCGTCTGACATAACGCGCATACTGACTATGCCGCTTTCATCTATTTGTTTGCGATCCGATAAATGTCCGTCTTTGATGTTAAAGGCATGCACGTAACCTTCCAGGTCAGCGACCAGTACATAATCACCCACGATAATCGGAGCACCCAGGCGTCGTGCACGTAACATGTCCTGTTTCCAGTAGGATGCACCGGTGCGACGATCAATAGCCCAGATTGCATCATTCTGGTCGACCACTACCACATGTGAGCCTGAGATCGCGATACCGGAGTGAATCGATAAATCCCGACTCCACAACGGTTGCCCACTATCGACTGATAATGCCGCCAGTTTCCCACTATATGAGGCAACAAATAACGAACCCTGATCAATTACGGGATTTGCATCAAGATCAACTATGCGTTGTAACTCAGTAGTCCCTCGCGGTACAGCAACGGCTTTATCCCATATTACCTGCCCGGTGTCTTCGGCCAGGGAGACCATGTGGCCGTCATCCAGACCCACCAGAACCTGGTTGCCATTGACCAGGGGTCTGCTGACGCCACGGAGCGTCAACAACGGCTGTCGGCGCTGAAAAGACCAGATATGGCGACCGTCTACCTTGCTAACTGCAGTAATACGCCCATCACTCATGCGTACAATAACCTTGTCGTCGGTAACCGTAGGCAGGGCCAGCACTTCACTGCTTAACGAGGTGCGCCATAACACGCCATTGCCATCCTTGACCTTGTCTGCCGTCACAGCAACCAGTTCTGCATCCCGGGTACCCAGATAGATAACTCCTGCGTCATAAACCGGGCCAGACCTGACTTTAACAGCCGTTTTACGACTCCACAGGGCATTGCCCTTTTCAGGATCGATAGCCGACAGTAAGCCTTTGGAATCGATTACGTAGGCCGTAGTGTCTGATAAGGCGACCTGCAGGTTCAGGTTTTTACTCCCTTCATCTACGTCCAGATACCAGCGCTCAACGATGTCCACATCCGGTGTAAACTCGACCAGTTCAGCTGGTGGTTCCGTATTATCAGGACTATCAAAATAATCTGATATCCACGAGCAGGATGACAGTGATACCGCTACTAAACCAGCTACAATAATTTTGACTGCTTTTTTCACATCTATTTCCATCGTTATCTAACGCCTGCTCCGATCAGCCTATGACTGACCCGGTTCAGCTTTTTCTGATTCTGTCTTTGCGGGTTTGTCTTGTTTAGTATCACTTTGGCTGACATCACCCAGATCATTTGCTTTCATTTCCAGCAACACGCGTGCGCGCGAGCCCGGCGACAACATCAGCAGACTGAGCTGGTAAGCCTGATAAGCCTTCTTGCTGTTTCCCAGTTTGACGTAGGCATCACCCCGTAACTCTTCATAGCGTGACTGAAACGCATCCATATCGGGAACATCAAGCAAGTTGAGCGCATCCTGGGGCTTGTCCTGCTGCAGCATCACCTGCGCCAGTCGTAACCGGCTGATGTGCTTCATACCGACTATGGAGCCGTGATCAACCGCCCGTCCGAGTAACTCCGCTGCCTGATCCAGCTTGTTTTCTTCCACTGCATACTTTGCCAGCATCAGGGATGCCATGACGGCATAACTTGATTGCGGATATTCGCTGCGTATCGCCTGCTCCTGTGCAGTCGCACTATCCAGATTTTTTTGCTCTATCATGCCACTCAATCGCACGTAAGCATTGGATGCAGCCGCCATCTGGTTTTCATTATAATCCGTCCAGTAGCGCCAGCCGAATAATCCCGATAAACCCAGAACGACCCCTACGATTAACGAGGTGCCATTTTCCTTCCACCATTTTTTAATCGCTTCTACCTGTTCTTCTTCGGTACTGAATTCATCAACCACGATATGCTCCTGTTTATTCTATGCTGGTATTGCTCTTATGCTACTTTTCTAAAAAATCCAGGCCAAATTGTTGAGCAAGAAAATCAATCAGATTTTCCTGCTTTACTTCGCTCTGCTCTTTTTTGTCTCTTAAATACTTTATGCCGACTATGCCCGCTGCCAGTTCATCGTCGCCAATCAATAGCGCCAGTTGTGCGCCTGAGCGATCAGCACGTTTGAACTGGGCCTTGAAACTGCCACCGGCGCAGTTACCAATCAGCCTCAAACCCGGCAGACTGGCCCGGCATCGTTCAGCCAGAACCAGACCCTGACTGGTTGCCGTGTCACCTACCAATACCAGATAGGCGTGCGCGGCATCACCATTCGGCTGCTGGCCTGATTCGGTGATTAACTCGACCAGACGTTCCATGCCCAGCGCAAAACCTGCCGCCGAGGTCGCCTTGCCACCCAACATTTCAACCAGGCTATCATAGCGTCCACCCGCACAGATTGTACCCTGCGCACCCAGACTGTCCGTGATCCATTCAAAAACGGTGTGGCTGTAGTAATCCAGTCCACGCACCAGTCGCGTATTGACCTGGTAAGCGATACCAACCTGATCCAGTAATGCACACAGACGTTCAAAGTGCCTGCGAGAATCTTCACCCAAGTGCTCCATCAGCACCGGCGCGGCTTCGATCAATTCCTGCATAGCCGGATTTTTACTGTCCAGTATGCGTAATGGATTACTGTGCAGACGCCGCTGGCTGTCTTCATCCAGCTTATCAATATACCGGGAAAAGTAATCTACCAGCCTATCACGATAGACCTTGCGTTCATCTGCACTACCCAGGGTATTCAGCTCCAGCCTGATATCTTGCAAGCCGATCGCCTGCCACAGTCTTGCGCTCAGACTGATTAGCTCAAATTCAATTTCCGGCCCAGCCATGCCAAAGGTCTCTACCCCGATCTGGTGAAACTGGCGATAACGGCCGCGCTGGGGCCGTTCATGGCGAAACATCGGGCCATTATACCAGAGTCGCTGTATCTGGTTGTACAACAGGCCATGTTCGATACCGGCGCGCACGCAGCTGGCGGTGCCTTCCGGGCGCAGGCTGAGGCTGTCACCATTACGGTCTTCAAAGGTATACATCTCCTTCTCGACGATATCGGTCACTTCACCGATCGAACGCTTGAATAAATCGGTTTTCTCTACCAGCGGCATACGTATCTCGTTGTAGCCATAGGCACGAAACAGCTCAAGTGCCGTTTGTTCAATACGTTGCCAGATTTCGCTCTGTTGCGGCAATATGTCGTGCATACCGCGTATTGCTTTGATTTGCTTGGCCAATAGTCTATCCAGGGAGTCAGTATTAGAGTTGAAAACAGGTATTGTTCCTGCTGGTTTTCTCAGGTCAGGAGACACGCACCTGAACAACGGGTTTAGCGGAGCCGGCCTCGTTTGCCGGATTCAGCAGACGTTGCTGCTCAATCTGCTCACGTATCATTTTTTCCAGTTCATCCACCAGCCTGTCATTGCTGACCTTGTGTGATGGCTTGCCATCGCGATAGAGCAAGTTGGGCGAACCGCCGGTCAGACCGACCTGTACCTCACGTGCTTCACCCGGGCCGTTCACCACGCAGCCGATCACGGCTACATCAATCGGGTCGGTAATATCCTCGAGGCGTGATTCCAGTTCATTGACCGTGGCGATCACATCAAAATTCTGGCGCGAACAGGATGGGCAGGCAATCAGGTGTACACCCTTGCTGCGGATATGCAGGCTTTTGAGGATATCAAATCCGACCTTGATTTCTTCCACCGGGTCTGCGGCCAGTGATACCCGTATGGTATCGCCTATACCCTCTGCCAGCAGCATGCCCAGACCAATGGCTGATTTAACTGCTCCCGCACGCGCACCACCTGCCTCGGTGATACCCAGATGCAGCGGCTGTTCAATCTGACTGGCCAGCTCTCTGTATGCCGCTACGGTCATGAACACGTCCGAGGCCTTCAGACTGATCTTGAAGTCCGGGAAATTCAGACGATCCAGTATATCGATATGGCGCAGGGCTGACTCAACCAGTGCGGCCGAAGTCGGCTCGCCATATTTTTTCTGCAGGTCTTTTTCCAGTGAACCGGCATTCACGCCGATGCGTATCGGGATACCGTGTTCCTGCGCACTATCTACTACCGCGCGTACACGATCTTCACGACCGATATTCCCCGGGTTGATACGCAGGCAGTCGACACCCAGTTCAGCCACACGTAATGCTATTTTGTAATCAAAATGTATATCCGCAATCAGCGGCAGGCTAACCTGTTTGCGTATCTGGCCGAAGGCCTCTGCTGCATCCATGTCAGGAACCGACACTCGCACCATATCGGCACCGGCAGTCTGTAGCGCCTGAATCTGACCGACTGTTGCCGCTACATCGCAGGTGTCGGTATTGGTCATGCTCTGTACTGCTACCGGCGCATCGCCACCCACCGCTACATCACCAACCATTATTTGACGTGACTGTCTTCTGTTAATTGAATGCTGTTTCATAATATTCCAAACCCGTAAAACGGTTTACTCACTACCAGCCTGTATATCGAAACGAGCAACTTTACCTCGTATATAGGCCTGATGTGAAAATGCCTTGTCGTTTACCATCAGTCTGACTACCCGCGCATTACCCAGTAACACGCGCAAGGGTGGCTTGCCGGAAATATTGTATCGACTGCCTGCTCTGGCCAGGCGCATCAGCAAGCGTTTGTTATCGGCATCGTGTACTTCTACCCAGGATGAGCCATCAAATGCCAGTGACAGTCGTAGCTGTCCCGGTATCGCCGCTGGTTCAGGTTCTCTCATCGTTGTCGATGTGGGCGGGGTTTTCTGTAGTAAATTTCCCGACAACTCATCCTTGTCTGTAACCGGGGTCGATGCAACGGTATCAGATGTGAGCGGGCCTGATGCATTCTGCTCGGGTAAAACATGCTCCATTTGATCTGTTGTCTGTTCTTGTGGCTGTGAAGATATTCCATCCGAAGTCCCGGGCTCTTCAATGCTCAGCCAGCCTATCAGGGCCAGTAAGGCCGCTACCACCACAATCGACAGGATCACAATAGTACCGTCCGGTTTTCGTCCTGGCTGCGGAGCCGAAGGTATTGCTTCAAGCACCAGATCAGGTGGCATATCACCTGCTATCTGATTGAAATTATCAACCAGCTTATCTCCATCTATACCTACATAAGTTGCATAGGAGCGTAGATAACCTCTTATATATGTTGGCGCTGGCAACTTGGTGTATTCTGCTTTTTCCAGCGCTTGAATGATTTCCACGGCCAGATGCAATCGCTCTGCAACAGATTCTATGCTGAACTTGCGTGCCTCACGGGCCTGGCGCAGCAGCTCGCCGGGACCAGCATCGTTCCTGCCTTTGTTTTTATCAGCATTATTGAGCAATTTACTCATGCTGCTCCGTATCCAGTAGTTGCCGTGTTTCTTCGGAGTCCGGATATTTTGCTTTCAGCAATAACGACTGGCTGGCAACTGCATTCTTGTCTCCCAGCTTTTTTTCTACGCGAATACTTAACCACAGACTCGCCGGACCTGGCTCTGAAACCTCGGCAAATCTTTGTAAATAAGCGCGCGTCTGAAGCATCCGATCTTTTTCATAGCTGAGCTTTGCCATTTGAAATAATGCAATAGAAAATTTCGGATTTTTTTGTAATGCGGCACGAAACTCCGTTTCCGCCTTTTCTGGATCTTTCGAGCGCACGGCGCATAAACCGGCATTGGTATGTGCATATTCAGGCGTTGTGTACAACGGGTTATCCAGCGCCGCTTTATATTGTGTATAGGCCTCTTTATAACGGCCGTTTTTACAAAGGAAGGCACCATAATTATTACGTGTCATCGAATCGTTCTCATCCATACTAATGGCTTTTTCAAAAGTCGATTCTGCCTTGTCAGACTCACCGATACGATCATATAACAAGGCCAGTGCACTATAAATTCTGGGATCGTCCGGATTGTAGTCTTTTGCCCTTTGTAGATTATCCATGGCCTCCGGGTATTTTCTTTCACGCATATACGCGATACCCAGCTCCAGATTAATTTTGCTGATCTTGTCTACTGGCTCATCACGAACCTCATCCTGCTTGCCGCATGCCGTTAGCAAGCTTGAAAGCAACACCAGCATCCAGATTAGTTTTTTCATATATGTCTTTCCTTAAGCTTTACTTGCATCTGACCCTGTTTATAATTCTGATTATGGCCCATGCGCTGACTACGACGGGTACGATCCTTGATATTACCCACCAGTTGGCCGCATGCGGCATCAACATCGTTGCCACGTGTCTTGCGTATAATGGTTACTATGCCCGCGCCATTAACCCGGCTGCGAAAATATTCCATGGTCTGTTCACTTGAACAACGATAAGAAGACCCCGGATACGGATTAAAAGGTATCAGGTTCAGCTTGGCTGGGACAGTTTTCAACAGCCGTATCAACTGGCTGGCATGTTCCGGCCTGTCATTTACCCCGTCCAGCATAACGTATTCAAAGGTAACCCGGCGCCGCTGCTTTCCCTCTACGTATCGTCTGCATGCGTCAAGTAATACCTTAATCGGGTATTTTCTATTAATTGGCACCAGCTTATCACGCAGTTCGTCATTGGGTGCATGCAGAGACACCGCCAGACTGACATCGGTGAATTCGCGCATCCGGTCCAGCGCCGGCACGACACCGGATGTACTCAGTGTTACCTTGCGTTTGGAGATACCAAAACCAAAATCTTCAGTCATGACATCGATGGCACGCATGACATTGTCGAAATTCATTAGTGGTTCACCCATGCCCATCAATACGACATTGGTGATTACGTGCTCACCCCGGTTTTCTTTACGACCAATGCGATCCGTTGCAAACAGGATCTGGCCAACAATTTCTGCAGTAGACAGATTTCGGTTGAAGCCCTGGGTCGCGGTGGAACAGAATGTACAATTCAGTGTGCAGCCGACCTGGCTGGACACACACAGGGTTGCTCGGTCACCCTCTGGTATATAAACCGTTTCAATCGCATTGCCGCTATCAACACGCAACAACCATTTGATGGTGCCATCAGCGGAAGGATGTTCCTCAATACACTCCGGCATACGGATCTCGGCCTGCTGTTGCAGCTCAGCGCGCATGACCTTGCTGATGTTGGTCATCTGATCGAAGTCGTATACACCCTCATGGTAAATCCATTTTAATAACTGACTGGCACGGAACGGCTTTTCGCCTTTTTCAGCGAAGAAGTTTTCCATCCCCTGCCTGTTAAAATCAAGCAGGTTGATACGTGCGTGTTCGTCAGTCATTGTGATCCTGCTGTGGGCCAAAATGAGTACCTTAAATAAGTAACATGATTCTTTCATAATAATCGCTAGTGTATGTTCACTAACGGTGCAATGCTCCTGTTCACCAACTGCACTCAGGAGAACGGCATCAATCTGTGAATCAATTCGTCTATTCTAACAAAATAAACCCGCGTTGAACGCGGGTTTATCTAAAATTTCATAAACTTAGGCCATTTATATGGATAATGCCAGATAATCGCAGATAGGCAAATACCCGTAGCACCAGCTCACACATTACCCTCCCGGGTAACAATCACTTAACCGACTGTTTTATATGTTTTTTTATATCATATCAGACTTTTTCTTCAATCCAGGCCATCTGAATGGCCTCGAGTATTTTTTCACCTGAATGATCCGGATCATCGTCAAAATCGTCCAGTTGCATGACCCAGTCGCGTAATTCGGTAAATCGAAGCTGCACCGGGTCGACATCCGGGTGCTGATCATCGAGCTCGATGGCAATATCCAGTGAATCTATCCATTTAAGACCCATGCTACCTCCTCAATGATTTTCAGACACCATATTGATGGTGTATTTAGGGATTTCGATGACCAGATCGGTATCGCCCACCGTGGCCTGACAGCTCAGGCGCGAATCCGGTTCCAGGCCCCAGGCCTTGTCGAGCAGGTCATCCTCTATTTCAGACGATTCTTCGATTGAGTCAAGGCCTTCCCGTACATAGACATGACAAGTGGTGCAGGCAGCGGATTTTTCGCAGGCGTGCTCGATTTCAATCCCGGCCTTTAATGCGGCATCACAGATCGTAATGCCTGGCTCTGCCTCCAGCACAGCACCTTCAGGACAAATCTCCTCATGTGGCAAGATAATTATTTGTGTCATGTATTAATACTCCGTCGAGCTAATCTTTAATCAAATTCAGATACTGAGTGTCCGGACATGGCCTTTTGAATACTGGCGTTCATACGCCGTTCAACATAGGCACCGCAAGCCTTCTCAAGTTTCGCAATCTCTTTCTTGATCAGGCCGGCCTGATCTGTCTCTGCGCGCATACTAATCAGGGCCTGCAAGGCCTGTTCAATCTGCTCACGTTCATCCGGATCCATATAGACATCTGCATCTTCCGCCATGGCCGCCTGCAGTGCCTCGATCACCCGGTCTGCCTCAACCTGTTGTTCGCGTAGACGACGGGTTTCCATGTCTTCCTGTGCATGGTCCATCGAGTCACGCAACATGGTTTCGATCTCGGTGTCGGTCAGGCCATACGATGGTTTTACTTCAATGCTGCTTTGTACACCGCTGGTTTGCTCCTGCGCGGTGACGCTCAACAGGCCATCGGCATCTACCTGAAAGGTGACTCTGATGCGTGCGGCACCGGCTACCATAGGCGGGATATCACGCAATGCAAATCGCGCCAAAGACCGGCTGGCATCGACGGTCTCGCGTTCGCCTTGCAGCACGTGGATCGACATCGCGCCCTGTCCGTCTTTGTAGGTGGTAAATTCCTGTGCCCGTGCAACCGGAATGGTGGTATTACGATGGATGATTTTTTCCACCAGCCCGCCCATGGTCTCCAGCCCCAGCGATAACGGGATCACATCCAGCAGCAACATTTCATCATCCGGTTTGTTGCCCACCAGTATGTCGGCCTGGCGTGCCGCACCCATCGCAACTACTTTGTCCGGATCAATATCGACCAGTGGTTCACGTGCAAAAAAATCCTTAACGCGTTCGCGTACCTGCAGCACACGTGTTGAACCACCCACCATGACCACATCATTAATCTGGTCTGTCTTTACACCAGCATCTCGCAACGCCCGGCGACAGGGGCTCAGGGTTTTGCTGATTAATGGGTCAATCAGGGTGTTCATCTGACCGCGCGTTAATACGGTCGCCCAGGGCTTGTCAGTTTCCAGTTCCAGACAGATCTCTGTCTGTTGCTGTTCAGTGAGTGTCTCCTTGGCATCTCTGGCAAGGTTCATCAGTTGCCTGGACAGGCCTGGGTCCGGATTTTCATCCAGACCGGCCTGCTCGATAATCCAGCGAGCAATCACGATGTCCATGTCATCACCGCCAAGCGCTGAATCACCTGCCGTGGCCAATACCTCAAATACGCCCTTGTTCAAACGCAGGATCGAGATATCGAATGTGCCACCACCCAGATCATAAATAGCGAATACGCCTTCCGCATCATTATCCAGACCATAGGCTATCGCCGCAGCTGTTGGCTCATTCAGCAGGCGCAGTACATTCAGTCCTGCCAGCTTTGCTGCATCTTTGGTTGCCTGACGCTGCGCATCATCAAAATAAGCGGGCACGGTGATGACCGCGCCGTCCAGTTCTCCACCCAGCGTTTGTTCGGCCCTGTTCTTCAGAGTCTTCAGAATTTCGGCTGACACCTGTACCGCGCTGACATCACCAGCAATTGTGCGCATACGCGGTACGGCGGTATCGGTTTCTACAAATTCATAGGGCAGCTGGCTGCCCAGGTGTTTGATATCGACAATACCCCTGCCCATGAGTCTTTTAACCGAGACAATGGTGTTGGCCGGGTCAATAGCTGATTGCTCGTGCGCTGCTATGCCCACAACCGGTGCGGCACCATCCACATAACGAACTACTGACGGTAGCAGGTGGCTGTTTTCAGCATCTGCCAGGGTGTCGGCTTCACCACTGCGTACGGTCGCAACCAGTGAATTGGTTGTACCCAGGTCGATACCTGCCGCCAGCCGATGCTCATGCGGCGCGGTGGATTCACCCGGTTCTGATATTTGCAGTAAAGCCATGCCTGTGTCCTGGTTACGAATGTGTGCCTTGCTTGTCCGACAGGCTGTTTACAGACACGCTATAAATACATCCATGTACACTCGACGGCAGCTTCCCTGCTGCCGACGGTCTGTAAACAGCCTGTCGGACAACCAATGCACGCCTTAATTTAATGAGGTGCCCAGCTACGAATGAATACATTGGTTAAGCGGTATGCTTTTCCAATGCTCTTTATTTGTACTTCAGAACGAAGTATACGCTTTGTTAAAGCGCATCTTCCAGCTCTGCCTCAAGAGATTCTGCTTCCTGACGTAATTTGTACAAAAACTGTAACTGCCGAACGATATCACGCGCTGACTGCATGTCCTGTTGCGTAAAGCAGTCACTCAGTTTACCTGTGCGCTGCCCGATCAGGGACTGGACTCTGTCCAGCATATCCCCGGCTGCTGACAGGGGATCGGGCTGTTCGGTTACGTCAGCCAGGGCCTCGCGCATTTCTATCTGCTGCATCAGGAATTCAGTATCCATCACGGTATCGCGTTCGTCATCCCAGCTGATACCGTTCAGTGAAAGCAGGTAACGTGCGCGTAACATACTATCGCGCAAGGTTTCATAGGCCTCGTTGATGGTTGCCGCATGCTGGACCGATAACCGTCTTTCCTGATCAGTCGCATTAACAAAGCGATCAGGATGAACCGCCAGTTGCATCTGACGATAGCGAGCCGTCAACTGCGGTTCATCGATATTAAAATCGACTGGCAGTTCAAACAGTTTAAAATAATTACTGGATAAGATTAGATCCATGACGTTCGACATGTCAGTTAGCAGTGATAATTATACCTGCTAACTGTGAAGACTGTAGCTCAAATGCTCCCGTTCATACGTTGAAGCTTTCACCGCAACCACACATGTCCTTTACGTTGGGGTTGTTGAATTTAAACCCTTCGTTCAGGCCTTCTTTGGTATAGTCCAGCTCGGTACCGTCCAGATAGACCATGCTCTTGGGGCTGACGATGATCTTGATGCCCTGATGCTCGAACACCTGATCACCGTCTTCTATCTCATCTACAAACTCAAGTACATATGCCATACCTGAGCAGCCGGTGGTTTTGACACCCAGACGCAGGCCCTGACCCTGGCCTCGACCTTCAAGAAAGCCCTTGACGCGAGATGCTGCCGCATCGGTTAGTGTGATTGCCATATTCTTTACTCGTTATCTAATACCTGGAACCATTACGACCGATGTATCAGGCGCTCTTCTGGCTGTCTGCTGATGCGCCACCGTTCTTGCTTTGATAATCATCGATGGCGGCCTTGATTGCATCTTCAGCCAGTACTGAACAATGTACTTTCACCGGCGGCAGTTCGAGCTCTTCTGCTATCTGGGTGTTTTTGATTTCGCGTGCCTGGTCCAGCGTTTTGCCCTTGACCCATTCGGTCAGCAGGGAGCTGGATGCGATGGCCGATCCGCAGCCGTAGGTCTTGAATCGTGCATCTTCGATAACCCCTTCGCCATTGACCTTGATCTGCAGTTTCATCACATCACCACAGGCCGGCGCGCCAACCATGCCGGTACCTACATCAGTGTCACCTTTTTCAAATGCGCCAACGTTGCGCGGATTTTCATAATGATCGAGTACTTTATCGCTGTATGACATGATAGTTCTCCTGGTTAAACTTTATGTTCTTTAAAATTAATGTGCAGCCCACTTTACGGTGGAAAGATCAATGCCTTCCTTGTACATATCCCACAGCGGTGACAGGTCACGTAATTTTCCAACCTGGCTGCGCATCAGCTCGATTGCTGTATCGATATCCTGCTCGATGGTATAGCGACCGATGCTGAAGCGGATGGAGCTGTGCGCGAGTTCATCATTGCGGCCCAGTGCCCGTAATACATAGGAAGGCTCAAGGCTGGCTGAGGTACACGCAGAACCGGACGAAACCGCCAGATCCTTAACCGCCATAATCAGTGATTCGCCTTCAACGTAGTTAAAACTGATGTTCAGGTTACCGGCAACATGATGTTCAAGATCACCATTCAAATACACTTCTTCCATATCCTTGAGGCCATCCCACAGGCGTTTGCGCAGGCTGAGTATGCGTTCGTTTTCGCTTACCATTTCCTCTTTGGCAATACGAAAGGCCTCGCCCATTCCAACAATCTGATGAGTGGCCAGTGTACCGGAGCGCATGCCGCGTTCATGACCACCACCATGCATCTGTGCTTCAATACGTACACGGGGTTTACGTCGTACATACAGCGCGCCCATGCCTTTCGGGCCATAAATCTTGTGTGCTGAAAACGACATCAGATCCACCTTGAGATTTTCCAGGTCGATAGCGACCTTGCCGGCACTCTGCGCGGCGTCTACATGAAACAGTATGCCGCGTGCGCGGGTCAGTTCACCGATGGCTGCAACATCCTGTATCACGCCGATTTCATTATTAACATGCATAATGGACACCAGGATCGTGTCATCACGCATGGCCTGCTCAAGTTTGGCCAGGTCAATCAGTCCGTTTGCTTCGGGGTCCAGGTAGGTCACTTCATAACCTTCCCTTTCCAGTTGACGACAGCTGTCGAGTACCGCTTTATGTTCGGTCTTGCAGGTGATGATGTGCTTCCCTTTCTTCTTGTAGAAATGCGCCACACCCTTGATCGCCAGGTTGTCGGATTCTGTTGCACCGGATGTCCAGACGATTTCACGTGGGTCGGCATTAACCAGATCGGCCACCTGCACACGTGCTGTCTTGATCGCCTGATCGGCTTCCCAGCCGTATGCATGAGAGCGCGATGCCGCGTTACCAAAATTTCCTTCCATAACCAGATGACTGCACATTAAATCGGCTACACGTGGATCAACCGGTGTGGTTGCTGAATAGTCCAGATATATTGGTCGTTTGGCTTCGCTCACTGTCACTACCTCGTTAAATTCGTTATCACTACTGCCCGTTCATTCACTGCGGGCTTAATCGTTCACCCTTTTGACTGCGTTTCTATCTTGCCAACACGGCGCTAAATCGTTTCAGCATATCCAGCTGGCCTTGCAGGGCATCACAAAAACCGTCGATCTCTGCAAGTGTTGTATCTTTACCGGTACTGACCCGGATGGCGTTGCGTGCCAATTCCCGGTCGATACCCATTGCCATCAATACGTGGCTGGGTTCATTACTACTGCTAGAGCAGGCCGAGCCACTGGAAACGGCATAACCCTGCTGGTCCAGTGTCAGCAGCAAGGTTTCACCTTCTATACCTGCTACGCCCATCTGTATCGTGTTCACGACACGTTCTGCATCACGGGCGAAGATCGTTACACCCTGCATTGCATCCAGTCGTTTCAGCAGCCTGTCCTGCAAGCCCTGCATATGCTGGCGACGTGTTTCCAGTTCGCTTACAGCCAGTTCGGCTGCCATACCAAAACCAACGATGCTTGCAACATTTTCTGTCCCGGCGCGCAGTCCCTGCTCATGACCACCACCCAACATCATGGGTACCAGTTCGATATTTTCGCGCCTGATCAGTGCGCCGACCCCTTTGGGGCCATACAGCTTATGCGCTGACAAACTGACCAGATCGACACCTGACATCAAGCTCTGCAGCGGCAATTTTCCGGCCGCCTGTACTGCATCGACATGCAATATCGCATTGGCTGCTGCCGTCTGTTGCTGTATGTCCTGTATCGGCTGTACTGCACCGGTCTCATTGTTGGCCAGCATCACACTAACCAGTCCGGCGCCTTTATCCAGCGCCTGCTGTGAGGCCTCGGTCGAAACCTGACCATTCGCCTGCACTGCAATTTCTACACACTGTGTACCCTGGCCTTGCAGGTGCTGGACCATTTCCAGTACCGATGAGTGCTCAATCGCACTGTGCGCCAGTATCATGTCCGGGTGAGAATGAATCACCCCGACCAGTGCCAGGTTGTTGGCCTCGGTACCACCACTGGTAAATATCACCTGCGATGGCTGCGCGCCAACCAGCGTTGCTACCTGTTGCCGTGCAACATCCACCGCTGTCCGTGCTGCTCGCCCGATACGGTGGACGCTGGACGGGTTACCATATGCCTCCTGCAACCAGGGACGCATGGCCTCAAATACCCGATCATCAACCCGTGTTGTTGCATTATGATCGAGGTACGCTGTCATACTCTATCTACTACTCACCTGACTGGCCGACAAAAATTACAGGCCAGCCTGTGTCGTATCCGCTTTGTCACTCAGGGTGACACGGTGTTGACCTGATTTCTGGTCATCCTGCCGACGGGCTACATCACGCACGCCATCGCGCGCAACAACCTGTGCCAGACTAATACCATTCAGGAAGGAATAGATCTGTTCGCTTAAATCAACCCACAGGTCATGGGTCAGGCAACGTTCATCGTCCTGGCAATTACCCAGGCCCCCACAGCGAGTGGTATCAACCTTTTCATCCACTGCAACAATCACATCTGCAACCGGTATATCATCGGCATTGCGACTCAGCGAGTAGCCACCACCAGGCCCACGCGTACTGCGTACCAGTCCGGCACGACGTAAGCGGGTGAATAATTGTTCGAGATAGGACAGTGAAATGCCCTGTCGTTCAGAGATATCGGCCAGGGAGATAGGACCTTTTTCAAAATGCAGTGCCAGATCCAGCATGGCTGTTACTGCGTAGCGGCCTTTAGTAGTCAGTCTCATTGTCTTTACCTGTGTTTCAGAATATACTTATCGAGCTCGCACTATTACGAGCTTCACCTTGTAAATCTGTCAGGGATTATACAATTCCGACTAATTTAGTCAACTATTATTTATCCGCACCTTGATCTGTATCAGCCGCTTGCTCATCGGCCTCTTTAGAGTGTTGTTTTTCAAGCGTTTCTGCGACACTGGTGATCTCGCACGAATCCAGCTCCGGGATATTTAAATCAGCAATTTCGGCACCCAGGCCCTTGATAGCACCGCACATCTGCTCCAGTCGCTGGTCTATCGTGTGAATATGGTCAAGCATACAATTTACCGCATTGGCAACCGGATCAGGCATTTCATCATGCATGCCGTATGCATCAAAGCCGAGCTTTTTAGCTATTTCTGCATGGGTTTTCTTGACTTCAGCCTTACTGGCCTGCACGACATGCCCTGGTACACCCACGACGGTAGCCGCTTCGGCTACATCCATGAGTACCACTGAGTTAGAACCTATGCGAGCCATATCACCGATCATGACCGGCCCGAGAATCTTGGCACCTGCACCCACCACTACATTTGTACCCAGGGTGGGATGTCGTTTGCCTTTCTTCCAGTGCGTGCCGCCAAGGGTAACGCCGTGATACAGGGTGCAGTCATCCCCTATTTCGGCCGTTTCACCAATCACAATACCCATGCCATGATCAATAAAGAACCGGCGCCCTATTTTTGCACCCGGGTGTATTTCAACGCCGGTAAACCAGCGCACCAGGCCGGCTAACCAGCGCGACAGCCATTTCAGGCCCCAGCCATGTAACCGATGGTTAAAACGATGTGCCCAGATCGCCTGCATACCGGGATAGGCGGTCATGATTTCGAATGCATTGCGGGCTGCCGGATCCCGTTCATACACGATTCGTATATCTTCACGTATACGATCAAACATGGATATTCTCCATTTGATGACTTATAGCTAATTTGATCGAAGAACTCATATACAACATCCCATCTACATCAATAACACAGGTTTACTTTATACCGTAGCCGCACTGGTGTCCCGTTAACTATGCCACGCGTACGAGAGTAGGATATGGAATGGGTGTAGCCTGTTAAAGACCGTCTGCCGCACGGACGCGGCAGTCGAGCGGCCAGGGATGGCGAATAGCGCGTCTTTAACAGGCTACACCCGTTCCATGTCCGGAGTCATGAGGATACTCTTAAACAGCTACACTGATACCTTTCATCAGCAAATGTTTAAGTTAACGGGACATTATTGATGTGTCCAGTAAAAAAACCTTATCATTCACCGGCTTTTTGCTTATACAGCTTCTCAATAGCAGTCATGATACCACGCTGCATTTTTACCTCACGCTGATCCATGCCAGCGCGTGTGTACAGGTTACGTATACGCCGCATCAGCAGCATCGGGTTATCCTGGTAGATCATGCCCAGCTTGATTAGCACCGATTCCATATGCTGGTACATGCGTTCCATATTTTCCACTGACGCAGGCCGTTCGGCCTCATCGACTTTAGGTTTGGTATTCAGCGGCGCTGACTGATTACCTCGAAAGGCCATGTTTAGCTCATAACAGATAACCTGTACGGAAGCCGCGATATTCAGGGACGAATATTCCTCGTTACTCGGTATGTATATATGGTAGTGACAGCGTTCCAGCTCCTCATTGCTCAGGCCACATTTTTCGCGACCAAACAGGATGGCTATTTTCTCATCCTCACCATGCGTCATAATTTGCTCAGCTGCCTGACGTGGGTCGACCAGTTTGATGCCCAGCTTCCGTTCACGCGCACTGGCACCCAGCACCAGAGAGCAATCTGCGAGCGCTTCGTCAAGATTGTCCACCACCCTGGCGGATTCCAGTACATCGACTGCACCAGCAGCGCGCGCCCTGGCTTTACCGGACGGGTACTCCTGCGGCTTGACCAGCACCAGATTTTGCAGATGCATGTTTTTCATGGCTCGGGCAGCCGCTCCGATGTTGCCTGGATGCGATGTCTCAACCAATACTATTCGTATGTTTTTATACATGGGGTGCTACCTTAGCGACTGTCAGAGTGATGGGCAAGTAACGTTTGCAACTTTACCCTATTTCACAGAAGCGACCCCTGCCTGTCCCTCTGGAATCTGTTGCAGCATTTCCTTACCCTGTTGCAGCAGGAAATCCAGAAACGTACTTGAAACGAGTGACAGCTTTTTGCCTTTCAGGTGTACCGCGTACCAGCGATAGAACAACGGGAAGCCCTTTACGTCCAGGATAGCGATATGGTTGCCTGCAAGCTCCAGTCGCAGGTTGTGCCGTGATAACACGGATATCCCCAGCCCAGCCATCACGGCCTGCTTAATCGCCTCGCTGCTACCCAGTTCCATATAGGGCTGAATCTCGAGGCCCTGATCAGCGAATAGACGTTCAATCGCCAGGCGTGTTCCGGAACCTGCCTCACGCACCAGAAAACGCTCCTCACTCATCTGCTGCAATGAGATATCAGAGCATTGCGAGAGTGGATGGCGAGTGCTTGCCACCACCACCAGTTCGTTATCTATAAAAGGATGCGCCTCGACATCCAGCTCAACCGGCACCTGGCCCATAATCAATAAATCGTCTTCGTTGGACTTCAGTCGCTCAAGCACGCGCGAGCGGTTAGTTACCTTCAGCATCGGCTTCACCTCGGGGTACATGGTGATAAATTCCCCTAGAAGGTGAGGCATAAAATACTTGGCGGTGGTAATAACGGCAATACGTAGCGGTCCTCTGACCACCCCTTCCAGTGCAACAGCCGACTCACCGAGTTCTACCATGCTGCCCAAAATCTTTTGAGCGGACGTATAAACCTCGTTGCCCATCGCTGTTGTGCTGAGGGTGTTACCCACCTTTTCGAGTAAAGAGCTGCCTATGGCTTCACTCAGCTTTTTTACCTGCATCGAAACAGTCGGTTGGGTCAGATGCAGGGCTTCAGCCGCGCGGGTATAGCCTTTCAGACGCACCACCGCCTCAAAAATCTGTAGCTGGCGCAGGGTAACGTGACGAATGAGGTTTTCTGCAGTTGAATAAGCCATAGATGATGCTCTATACAATTAATAGAAACTATTGATTTCCATTTATACATACAAGTCTCAATAATGTCCACTGCGCGGCGAGTTCCGCGCCAACAATTACTTAACGAATCACTGGAGATCACAATGGCTAAAACCTATGACGCGGGTGTAAAAGAATACCGCGAAACGTACTGGATGCCGGATTATACCCCGAAAGATACTGATATTCTGGCTTGTTTTAAGGTTACACCACAGGATGGCGTTCCTCGCGAAGAAATTGCAGCCGCGGTTGCTGCAGAATCCTCAACCGGCACCTGGACAACGGTATGGACGGATTTGTTGACTGATCTGGACTATTACAAAGGTCGCGCTTACGCAATTGAAGACGTACCCGGTGATGACACATGCTTCTATGCCTTTGTTGCTTATCCCATTGATCTGTTCGAAGAAGGTTCGGTTGTAAACGTTATGACTTCGTTGGTCGGTAACGTGTTTGGCTTTAAGGCACTGCGTGCTTTACGCCTGGAAGATATCCGTTTCCCTATCGCCTATGTGATGACCTGTAACGGTCCGCCACAGGGCATCCAGCTGGAACGTGACATCCTGAATAAATACGGTCGTCCTATGCTGGGTTGTACCATTAAACCTAAACTGGGTCTGTCGGCTAAAAACTACGGTCGCGCCTGTTACGAAGGCCTGCGCGGCGGTCTTGATTTCACGAAAGACGATGAAAATGTTAACTCACAGCCATTCATGCGCTGGAGAGCTCGTTTCGACTTCGTGATGGAAGCGATTCATAAAGCCGAAGCAGAAACCGGTGAGCGTAAAGGTCACTATTTAAATGTAACCGCTGCGACCTCTGATGAAATGATGAAACGTGCCGAGTATGCCAAGGAAATTGGCGCACCGATTATTATGCATGACTACATCACCGGTGGCTGGTCAGCCAATACCCAGCTGGCACAATGGTGTCAGGATAACGGTTTGTTGCTGCATATCCATCGCGCTATGCATGCGGTACTCGATCGCAACCCGCACCACGGTATTCACTTCCGCGTGCTGGCTAAAATCCTGCGCCTGTCAGGTGGTGACCATCTGCACTCCGGTACGGTTGTCGGCAAGCTGGAAGGCGATCGCGAAGCCACACTGGGCTGGATTGATATCATGCGTGATTCATTCATCAAGGAAGATCGCTCGCGCGGTATCTTCTTCGATCAGGACTGGGGCGCGATGCCTGGTGTATTCCCGGTTGCATCCGGCGGTATCCACGTATGGCACATGCCTGCGCTGGTTAACATCTTCGGCGATGATTCAGTACTGCAGTTTGGTGGTGGTACGCTGGGTCACCCCTGGGGTAATGCAGCCGGTGCGGCCGCTAACCGTGTAGCAGTAGAAGCTTGTGTTGAAGCACGTAACACGGGTCGTGAACTTGAGAAAGAAGGTAAAGACATCCTGACAGCAGCGGCGAAACACAGCCCGGAACTGGCAGCAGCGATGGAAACCTGGAAAGAAATCAAGTTTGAATTCGATACCGTAGACAAGATCGATGCGGCACATAAGTAAACATTACAGCTGTTATCAGGCAGCGTGCATTTTATGCGCCCTGCCCGTTAACAACGGTAAACACACCATACATTTTTAGGAGTAGTAACATGCAAGATTATGAATCAAGCCTGGGCAATGCCTCAAGCCGTAAGTTTGAAACTTTTTCATACCTGCCAGCCCTTACCCCTGAGCAGATCCGTGCTCAAATCGAGTACATCGTCAGCAAAGGCTGGAACCCGGGTATTGAACACACTGAACCAGAACATGCCAATGGCCATTACTGGTATATGTGGAAACTACCGTTGTTTGGTGAAACGGATGTTGATGTGATCCTCAAGGAAGTTGAGGCCTGTCATACCGCACATCCTGATAACCACGTAAGGCTGCTGGGTTTTGATAACTTTGCCCAGTCAGCTGGTGCGTCTATGGTTATCTACCGCGGCGAAACGGTTTAATAAGCCAAAATGTAAACACCGTGACCACACCTGGCGTGTGGTCACGGTACCCAGGTTGAAAAATTATGAGCAAGCCGGACAAATATGTTGGACTTGATAATGATCTCAATGGTGGCATGACCAGCATAGGGAAAATTATCAGAGATGCCTGGGTATTCGAAATCATCGATGAAACAGAAACCTGTGAAGGCTGGAATCTGGCCGGCATTGATGCCTTATTACAGAAAGTGAATAACGAATGGGACAAGTATGGCTGCATGGTCAGTCAATTACCTGAATCATTAGCAAAACGCCACCGTGAAATTCATGCGCAGGCAATGGAAAAAGCCAAAGCAGCTGGATGGTCAGGCGAGCATGAGACAGGGGATGAAGATTAGTAATTTTCACAGCTGTTCCATTAACTTAAGCCGGAATCCGCAGGTTCACGGTTAAGCTAAATATTGTTGAAATGTAGTCTGTTTGTACGATTATGATAGTAGTAACACCGGACATGAAATCGGTGCAGCCTACTAAAGACGCGCTATTCGCCATCCCTGGCCGCTCGACTGCCGCTTCCATGCGGCAGACGGTCTTTAGTAGGCTGCACCGATTCCATATCCTGCATTTGTGCCAGCTTTTAAGCACGCTGAACAGCAGTAAACTTTTATAAATTAAATAAGTTTAAACGGGTATGAATATGTCTGATACAACAGTAGATCCAAAGCAGTACATCGTTAAGAACGAGCCCTACTACGAAGCCGTAGGAAAAGAAATTGAGCTCTATGAGGCAGCCTATGATGTACGCATGCCGATGATGCTTAAAGGGCCTACCGGTTGCGGCAAGTCCCGCTTTGTAGAATACATGGCGTGGAAACTGGGCAGACCTCTGATTACCGTGGCCTGTAATGAAGACATGACTGCGTCTGATCTGGTCGGCCGCTTCTTGCTCGACAAGGATGGCACTAAATGGCAGGACGGCCCACTGACACTGGCGGCACGTATAGGCGCCATTTGCTATCTGGACGAAGTTGTTGAGGCACGTCAGGACACCACCGTTGTGATCCATCCGCTTACGGATCATCGTCGTACCCTGCCGCTGGACAAAAAGGGCGAGCTGATTAAAGCGCACCCCGATTTTCAGCTGGTTATTTCCTATAACCCCGGCTACCAGAGTTTAATGAAGGATCTCAAGCAATCTACCAAGCAGCGTTTTGGTGGGCTGAACTTTGACTACCCTGAGGCCGAACTTGAAGTAGCGATTGTCACCAAAGAGTCAGGGGTTGATAAAGAGACGGCTGCAAAGCTGGTACAGATTGCTCATCGTGCACGTAACCTGAAAGGCCATGGCCTGGATGAAGGTATATCGACTCGCCTGCTGGTTTATGCGGGACAGTTAATCAGCAAGGGGGTTGATCCTGAAGCGGCTTGCAGCATAACCATGGTCACACCACTGACAGATGATCCAGATATGTGCGATACCCTGAATGCTGCTGTGCAGACATTTCTGGGTTAATACCAAATATGTGTGCGTTGCTTACCCAATTCGCTGTTTACAGACACGCTGTAAATACATCCCTGTACGCTCGACGGCAGCATCCCTGCTGCCGACGGTCTGTAAACAGCAAATTGGGTAAACAACACACGCTTTATATACTAACCCACTACTGTCCCGTTAACTGAATAAGCGAGTACAAAAGCAGGATGTGGAGTCGGTGTAGCCTGCTAAAGACCGTCTGCCGCAGGGACGCGGCAGTCGAGCGGCCAAGGATGGCGAACAGCGCGTTTTTAGCAGGCTACACCGAGTCCATGTCCGATGCCATTACTAGCATCTTAAACATATACACAGATTACATTTTATATGTTTAAGTTAACGGGACAGCAGTCAGGAATTAACTACATAGGTGCGCAGTAATGTCGTCTATCAAGCTTGAAGATTATTCTGAATTTCTGGAGCAGACTGCCCCGGAAGTTAAAGCTGTTCTTGATAGCACCTTTCATGAGGCGGCGCGCATTATGTCGCCAACAGGTCTGAGTGATTATCTGAATGGTGCGAAGGCATTATCAAGCCTGGGCCGCGGACCGGATCTGGTTATTACTTACATACAGGAAATGCCACAGGTCGCAAAAGAATGTGGTGAAGATATTATTCCGGACTGCATCAGTGCCGCGATGAAAGTTTCATCGATGACCTCGGGTGAAGTGATTACCCTGCTGTTCTCCAGTTTACCCACGGCAGCCAGACACCTGGGTGATGCGCAGCTGGTACGCGGCTATCTCACCCTGATCCATCAACTGGCATCAACTGCCGCGCGCGGTCTGCGCCCGATGCTGACGCATATTGATGAACTGCTGTCAAAGCTGACACTTAGCGGTTTACGCCGCTGGACAAACTTTGGTGCACAGGCCTACCGTCGTGATTTTAATAATCTGACTTCCTACTTTAATCTGGAGTCCGCCGACAGTCGTGCGATGCTTGAGAAAGAGCGCCGTGGTGTGTTGTTTGTAAAGATCCAGCGCAAACTGAATTTTTATCTGCGCGCGCTGTGGGGACGTGATTTCTTCGTACGTCCTACCGGGGCTGATTACACCGATTTCCGCCCTTATGTCGAAGACCGTATTCTGTATGTACCGGATGCACTGGATGATCTGGAAGGTATTCCTGGCCTGGAGTTATATCGTGCCACGGTAGCACATATGGCATCGCATATGATTTATGCCAGTAGCTCGATATCTGCTGAACAACTCAGTCCGGCACAAATGTTTTTTATCGGCTTGCTTGAAGATGCACGGGTTGAATACAAGGCGGTTAGCAATTTTCCGGGGCTGAAAAAGCTGTGGAAATCATTGATGCAAATTGATTATAAAGAAGCCGTTGAACATGAAACGGTTCCGGTACTCGAAAACCTGGCATTACAACTGCTCGACAGCAGTGTTACCGGTAACGACGAGCAACTCAACCGGTTTGTCGAAAAATTTCATACGGAAATCGATGACAATCAGGATGACAATCATTTTTCATGGCTGATGGGTGTCGAGTTGTATAACCTGTTTGCGGGCCGCAAGGCGGTACCCAGCCTGCGCATACTGGAACGCTATCGTATCCCCTATCGTGATGACAATCGTATTATCTGGCACTTTGAAGATATCAACTGGGACGCCGGTTTTGAATACATTGCGGCCAGCAAGCGTCAGGTACGACGCCAGGTTAGCCCATTGATGATGGCCCATGAGGTAGATTGCGAACTGGCCGGTGATGATGCCCAGGAAATATGGACCTGCTCCGACCTGATGCGCTTTTACGAAGATGACCTGACCGATACCGCCAAAAGCTTCAATGATGCCTGGGGCAAGGAACCGGTTTCTGACCCGTTTCATTACCAGGAATGGGATTACCAGATTCAGTTACATCGTCCGGACTGGGCAACGGTATACGAGCGGCGTATGCCCAGGGGTGACCCACAGGATATTGACGATATTCTCACAGAACACAAACCCATTGCGCACCGCATCAAGCAGATTATTGATCTGTTGACGCCGGCCGGTGTGCAGCGTCAGCGTGGTCTGGAAGACGGTGACGAAATTGATCTCAACGCAGCCATTGATGCGATGGTAGCACTGCGCATGGGTGAACAGCCCAGTCCTCGCATCACCATGCGTAATGTACTGAAAACACGTGATCTGGCCGTGGTCGTGCTGATGGACCTGTCTGAATCTACCAATGAACAGGTTGGCGATTCAGATAAAACCATTCTGCAGTTGACTCGTGAGGCCGCTACCCTGGTCGCTACCGCCATTGAAGGCATTGGTGACCCCTTTGCACTACATGGGTTTGCATCAGATGGCCGCCATGATGTGCAGTACTACCGATTTAAGGACTTTAACCAGCATTACGATGATGAAGCCAAATCACGCCTGGCCGGTATGACCGGTGGGTTATCCACACGTATGGGTGCAGCGCTAAGACACGCCGGACACCACCTGTTAAAACAACAGGAAAGGCGCAAGCTTATTTTGCTGGTTACCGATGGTGAACCGGCGGATATTGATGAGCCCGATCCGCAGCACCTGCGTCACGACACCAAGAAGGCGGTTGAAGAATTGTATTCCAACGGCGTACTCAGTTATTGCCTGACACTGGACCCGCATGCCGATAACTACGTGAAACGTATTTTTGGTGAGAACAACTATACCGTAATCGAGCATGTTGATCGCTTGCCGGAACAACTGCCTTTATTGTTCGCCAGCCTTACCGGTTAACGGGAAGATGGTTACGCGTATTCACGACATGCCAGTCTACGAGTCGCGAACCGAGATGTTAGATGCATCGATTTATAATTTGTGGCGTCGCGCACGCCTGCACATAACCATGCCACTGCGTATAGAGATGCCGGAACTGAAACAGATGGCCTTGATACTGGAGGAAGACAGCTGGGTGGTGGTAGACCAGTGCCAGTATGATCTACCGGTACTGGCCTGGGTTGAATTTCAGGATAGCGAGCGCAGCTCGCTGCATACTCCGGTTAGCTGCACGCTTAATTACTACCACTACCTGGCCAGCCAGATACGCGAAAAAGTACTGCTACTCATGAGTAAAGACCTGGAAGCACGGTTACACAATACTGAATCTGACAGATCAGAATAATGATGAACCTGAATGGTGATTCACGGTGGCACCGGTCTGACAGATGATCAGTTTCGACGACTGATCGCCAACGGGGTGGCCAAGATCAACTACTTCACCGCCCTCGCGGATGCGGCAGGGAGCAGCATAAAAAACAATACCAAAGCCGATCGAACCTGTAGCTACACTGGTTTGGTAAAGGATGTTCCAACTGCCATCAGCCATGAGGTTGAGCACTGCATGCGCCTGTGGGGTTCTGCAGGCCGGGCCGCCGAAGTCTTGTCACGCTGCCAACCGTGGCTACCTGTCGAACACTTGATCGTCTATAACGTTGAGGGGATTGATGAATACCCTACCGAGATGATGATGGCCGAGGGTCGTCGGGTACTGGGTGCCATCCCCGGTGTGCGCGAGGTGATGACCGGTGAGGCGATACAGGAAAAGGCAAAGTACCGATATACCTGGCTGGTGCGCTTCTGTCATCCGGCGGTAATTGACAGCTACCGTGAACATCCTGATCACGTTGCTTTTTCAGACAAGCTGTTTCGACCGGTCGCCGGTGGTCGTAGAAGTGGATGTGGGTATCGCAGGCACCGGTCGGGAAACGGGTCACCATCATTCAGGCGCCGACGGCGACGCCGAGCGTGGCGATCTCGCGGGCCGAACCGAGGATGATCAACACGTCGTGGGATTCATCGTGGAGCA
>ENA-ORDP01000329-ORDP01000329.1-marine-sediment-metagenome-genome-assembly--contig:-NODE-329-length-32229-cov-11.798378_pt1 | contig 32229 bp, 27 predicted proteins | sample MGYA00248627_ERZ508539 | MGnify/ENA primary metagenome ERZ508539 (study PRJEB26208, sample SAMN05571518) | marine sediment metagenome | biome: deep sea; feature: Hydrothermal vent; material... | reverse complement strand
ATCAGGCTTACCGATTCCATGTCCTCACATTGTTATGTGCTTCATAAAGTTAACGACTATCATGCCGAGCCCGACACACTCCGGACCGACTGATTCGCTAATGCAATTTCCACCCAGAACGTACAGCCCTCACCCGGTGTACTCTCAACGCCGACAGTCCCGCCCATGAGTTCGATCAAATGTTTTGTAATTACAAGCCCGATTCCGGCCCCTTCAACCTTGTTTGCCTTGTCCAGTCGCTCGAAGGGGCTGAATAACCTGGCGATATCTTCCTCCGTTAAACCCTCCCCGCTGTCTGTAACGCAAATACGGATGCGTTGCTTATCCATGATTTTGCTATCCAGTGTGATGCTTCCGTGCTCACGATTATATTTCACCGCATTGGAAAGCAGGTTCAATAGCACCTGTTTAAGGCGCATGGTATCTGCCTGGACAATGTGACCCTTGCCACTGACATGGTCAGTCAGTATTATATGACGTGATGCTGTCATGGGCTGTATCAATGAAATACACTGACGAAGTACATCATCTATCTGCACATCCACCATGGAGACTTCCAGCTTGCCTGATTCGATAATGGCCAGGTCCAGCACCTCGTTGATAAGATTCAGCAGATGATGTCCAGCCTCGATAATTTCCTTGACATTTTCTCGCTGGGTTTCGTTTAATCCTTCCCCGTCCAGTTCAAGCAGTTGCCCGAATCCCAGGATAGCATTCATGGGTGTGCGCAGTTCGTGACTCATGCGAGAGAGAAATTCGGATTTGGCCTGGTTGGCATGCAAGGCTTCTTCAGTCACTTTTATCAGGTTCTGCTCGGCCTGCTTTCTGTGAGTGATATCACGCACAATGGCCTGCAAAACACCTTTCCCTGCCAGCTTCATGGGAGTAAGCAATACCTCGGCAGGAAAATTATCACCGTTTACCCGGCGATGCATCCATTCAAAAAAGTTTTTTCCTTCCTGGTATGCTGCTGTGATGTGCGCATCGGCAGCAATTCGTGATTCGGTGCCATCTGCCTGCAGTTTCGGAGAAATTTCCCCGGGATGCATGCCTATAAATTCCTCCTTGCTTGCACACCCGAACATTGCCAGTGTCGCCTGATTGCAATCGATAAACCCGTCCTGATCCAGCGTCATGTTGGCATCGTCAGACATTTCAAATAATGAGCGATAGTCTGATTCGCTTTGCTGCAACTGTTGCTCGGCCTGTTTTCGAATCCTGATTTCTTTTCTGGCAAACCAGCTTAACCACAGGGTAATGGAGGCGATTAACAGAAACAGTGAGCCCACTCCGTAAACGATTATCCGGTTTAACTTCTCACTCTGGTAATCTGTACCGAATCGGGTGTCATGAAAATGGCTAATCCACCAGCCGGGGATACCACTCAATTCTTTTTTTCTCATTATGTATGTATTGGCATTGTCATCAATTACCTGGCCCTTTTTATTTTTTTTCAACCCTACCGTGCCTGGTAGCTCATCACCAAACTGACGGGTTCTGACCAGTTGCCTGGATCTTTCAGCCGAGAGTGGCCACAGACTTTTAAACAACCAGTCCTTGCGGCTGGAGGCGAATACCATTTCATCCGGCCCGGTTAGTACGGTAATGCCCGCAGTACTGGAAAATTTCTGTTCCAGACCGGAAACAGATACCTTGATAACAACAACCCCGACAGGCTTGTTACCAGACATTACCGGGTAACTAAAATATGCCCCACGCTTTTTGGAAGTAACCCCCAAAGCCAGGTAAACAGAAGAATTCCCTGAAATGGAATTTTTAAAATATGGGCGGAACGAATAATTTTTGCCAACAAAACTTTTGCTCGAATTACGATTGCTGGAGGCGATGGTCGTGCCCTTGCTGTCCATTAAATAACAGGTAAGGGCCTCCAGTGTTGTGCAGAATGTATCCAGTAAATAATTGGCTTGTTGCAGACTTTTCGGATTTTCATTAATCAATACCTCGGTAATGGCTGGCATGCTTGCCAGGGTTCTCACGGGTTTACGTTGATTTTTGAGGTAGGTATTAATTTCATTGTGAAGTGATTTTACAGCGGTTTCAGAATATTTCCGGGCCCCCTCCTCCAGCGAATTGCCCCAGGTGTAGTAAAGATAGTAACCACCGGCAGAGACAGTGGCCAACATCATAATTGTCATTGTCAATATAATAGTGTTAAGTTTCATCGCCCTCTTCTTTTTGGTTTGTAGTGTGTGAGACTCGTATTTTTAATATATCTGCATCCATAACCTGCAACAAGTGCCTTACCCCTGCGAGTTGCATCGCATCGATGAAAATATTTGAGTCCCTCATCGCCATCCATACCCGGCAAACCCCTCACATCAATAACCGCTGACACCACAACACATGTCATTCACATGCGTAATGTGGCTGGTCAAATCGGCCATGCTAACAGTATTATTGCTGATCCGTGATGGCAATTATAAATTTGCTCTCCCGGCGCATTATCCAGATTATGATTGAGACAATCAAAACCATAAAATGTTGTTAGCTACTAATGGATGCAAATAAACATTATCAATACTGGCGGCCATATGTGGTCATCTCTTTACATACGCCATCACGGTAAAACCTCTTTTTGTCTCTCCACCTGGGGCGGCGGTTTACCCGATTTTAATTAACCCGATGCACCCATTTTAGAAATTACCCTTGACTTGACTGATCGGTCTAATATAATCGGCGCATGGCCAGCCGCTCCGACACCTATCAACGCATCCTCGAATCAGCAAGGGATCTGATCTATGCCAGCAGTTATGCCGATGTCGGGGTTGCAGCAATATGTGAAAGGGCCAATGTGAAAAAAGGCAGCTTCTATCATTTTTTCACGAGCAAACAAGAACTTACTATTTCTGTTCTTGATACCTACTTCGTGGATATGAAGGAACAAATCCTTGATCATGCCTTTAACTCAGGATTAAAGCCAATGGAACGCCTGAATAAATTTTATACAATGGTCATTGATATGCAGTCCAGTATCTTTGAACAAACAGGCCATGTGCTTGGCTGTCCGTTCGGCAACCTGGCCCTCGAACTGGCGACCCGGGATGAGCCTATCCGGAAAAAAGTTGACCAGGTATTTACCCGTTTGCAAACACTTATAAAAGTAACACTGGACGAGGCCATGGCGTCTGGTGATCTGGAACAGATTGATACTGGCGCCACGGCAAGGGCACTTATTGCCTATTTTGAGGGTGCCGTTCTACTCGCCAAGGCACATAATGATCCCTCGATATTAAAACAATTGCTGCCTGCTGCGGCACAAATCCGCATCCTTCCTTCTAACCAGATAAACTAAAAACAGGAGCAATATCATGATCATAACAGGTATTTGATTTATTAATTCTTGACCGACCGGTCGTCTACAATCACTTTTATATCAACAGGAGATACAACAATGCAAAATCTGGCAAAAAAAATGGAACAACCTCTGATTCAACCTCAAGCGCCCTCCGGTGAAGAGGACAAGGTCAACGAGATACTTGGAAATATTGAAAAACACCTGGGATTTATACCCGATGGTCTGCGTCTTTACAGCCTGAGCCCGGCCCTGCTGGAAACCTTTGTAGGGAACATCGCATACTTCAGCATGGGGGGCACCAACCTGCCGCCATCGTTGACGGCAATGATACGTTATATTGGTTCATCACAGGCCGGATGCAGCTTCTGCGTTGATATGAATGAAGGTTTCCTCAGCAACATGGGGTTTGACCTGGATCGGGTTCGTGCCGCACGGAATGATCCTGATGCAGCCCCGCTGGATGAAAAGGAAAAAGCCCTGTTAAGGCTGGCAATCAAATCCATCAATACACCGGAACAGGTTGCAATGGAGGATCTGGATAACGCCCGAACGCAAGGCTGGACTGATCAGGATATCTTTGATTCAGTTGCCCAGGCTGCCAATAACCGGGCCTTCAACTTTATATTGCGTACCTTCAAGGTTGAACACCAGGGTTCTTTTGCATAACGGGTCAGAAATCCAGTTTTGGTATTCTCAATCTGACTGCATCTGATCACTACCCCCTCCCTGAAGGAGGGGGTGTCTGAATGACAGTACAGTTAGTATAACCAGACCACTCCATCGTCATGCCTGCCACATCGTCCTTCTCCGATGAAGGATACCGACTTTTTGAATTTCCTACTTTTCTGGTAGGTTTTGTGCTATACATCGCTATATAGTCGGTACTTTACATGCCGGTATTTTTTCAGGGGACGTTCTTACACTGTCGATTGGTGGTCCGACAAGTTATTTTCGTAATAAAAAAAATAATCAGGGATTTTACCCTGCGTGATAAAACACTATGTCAAAGGAACAATAGATGTTTTTACCAGACTCTCTGGAAGAACTGGTTAATTCTGTCGTTGAATCAATCGGGATTGACTCAACAGAAAATGAACGCCGCCAATCCTATCTGAATATCACCGATAAGGATATTGACTTGCTTCGCTGCCTGCATCAGCCTTTACATCAGGTGCGTGATCAGTTAATGGATGCCTTCTACTCACATCTACTCGCATTTCCTGAAACAAGTGAGTACCTCAAAAACCCCGATACACTGAACAACCTTAAGGACAAGCAGTGGCAATATCTTGCCGCGTTGACGGAGGGAAAATATGACTGGGAATATGTGAAAAACAGGTTGCGGGTCGGTATTGTACACCAGAAAATTGGCCTGGAGCCCAAATGGTATATTGGTGCCTACAACAATTACCTGTGTACAGTCATCGAACAGATACACCTGAAACTCGAGTATGATGAGGATCAAGTAATAGATGTAATCAAGGCCTTGCTGAAAATCATCTTCCTGGATATCGGCCTGGTTCTGGATACTTACTTTCATGCAGCCCAGCATGAGATACTGAAATTGAAAGACTTTGCAGAGGGCGTAATCTGTAATGTCCCTGGTGGTCTCATTGTACTGGATAAAAACCTGTGTGTTTTATCTGCTAACCGCTTTATTGAACAATTCCCGTTAACTCATCATGAAACCCTGAAAGGCCTTGATATTGAGACCGTACTACCCGGGCTTGGCCTGCATCACCGCCTGGTCGAGGTCATGGCCAACAAAGTCCCCCAACATGGAATTGTTTTTGAACGGCCAGATGAAAAAGTTGGTACGGAACACTTCGAAATAACCATCACGCCTATGCGCCAGCAGGTACCCGGCAAAACAGAAAAGGGAGATGATGAGGCCGTCCTGATGGTTGTTATAGAAGACATCAGTCAACAGGAATATTACAAATCAAGCACACGTGAGGCAGATACACGTGTACGCGCCATCATGGATAATGTGGCCGAAGGCGTCATCACTATTGATGAAAAAGGCCTGATCGAGTCATTCAATTTATCTGCCGAGCATTTATATGGCTATACAGCTTCAGAGGTTCTGGGCAAGAATATCAATATACTGATGCCGGAACCCTATCACAGCGAACACAATAAATACCTGGAATGCTACCAGGTCTCAAATGAACGGCACCATCCAGGCAAGGGCTTCCGCGAAGTAGAAGGACGTAAAAAAAATGGCGAGATATTCGCCATGGAACTATCCATCAGTGAAATCCCGCTTGCAGATAAAAAGATTTATGTCGGTGTGATCAATGACATCACGCATCGAAAGGAATCGCAGGCAACCATGTCGAGGCTGTCCAGTGCCCTCGAACAGACAGCGGATTCAGTTATGATCACCAATGAAAAAGGTGTCATTGAATATGTCAATGCCGGGTTTGAACAAACCACAGGATATTCCCGGGAAGACTCAGTGGGCAAAACACCTAATCTCCTGAAATCGGGTATGCAGGATAAAGCGTTTTATAACAACTTATGGAAAACGATCCTGGCAGGAGATGTGTTCAGTGATGTTATTATAAATCGTCACAAGAACGGGAAAATTTATTACGAAGAAAAAACAATATCACCCTTAAGGGATGAGCGAGGCAATATCAGTCATTTCATCTCTTCCGGCAAGGATATTACCGAGAGAATGCAAACTCATGAACGTCTTCAATACCTGGCACATCACGATGTACTGACAGAACTACCCAATCGCCTGCTGTTTCTGGACAGACTCTCCCAGGCAATCAGACACTCGCGTCGCACAAAAGGAGTCATCGCCCTGATGTTTCTTGACCTGGATCGATTCAAGGTTATTAACGATACACTGGGACACCAGGTGGGCGATCTCCTGCTGAAAGAAATGGCCCAACGACTTCGCAAAACCATAAGGGAGGAAGATACCGTTGCAAGATTATCCGGTGATGAGTTTGCTGTTCTTTTACTGGACATGCACCACAAAAGCGAGGCTGCAACTTTAGCAAAAAATATACTTAAAAAAGTAACTGAACCGTTTCAGATCGAAGGACGAGAGTTGTTCCTGACATCCAGTATTGGCATTTCTGTATTTCCCGAGAATGGCGGGGATGCAAACACCATGCTGAAGCATGCCGATGTCGCCATGTATCAATCCAAGGAAACGGGCAGGAATACATACTGTTTTTATAATAATGCCATGGATGCACAGGCACATGAGTCACTGACACTGGAAAATGATTTGCGTCGCGCCCTGGAACGAAATGAATTCTGCCTGCATTATCAACCACAGATATCGTCTGGCGACAAGATGGTCACGGGGGCTGAGGCCCTGCTCAGGTGGCAGCACCCGAAACGAGGCTTGTTGCTACCTGAAATATTCATCCAGTTACTCGAAGATACAGGGCTTATCATAGATGTTGGCGACTGGGTTCTGGATAGTGCATGCATGCAGATTCGCCAATGGCACGATGCTGACATCGACCTGCCTCAGGTTTCTGTCAATATCGCACCTCGACAACTGGCCGACCCGGGTCTACCCGATAAAATTCAGGCCATTCTTGAAAAATACCACCTGGAACCTTCAGCACTGGAGCTGGAAATTACTGAATCCACCTTGATGAACAATGAAGACCAGGCAATCAAAATACTGATGAATTTACACAATAATGGCGTCAGTATAGCGATGGATGATTTTGGTACAGGTTATTCATCACTCCGGTATCTCAGGCAGTTTCCACTGCGCACGCTTAAGATTGACCGCGCCTTTATCAACAACCTTCCTTATAATAATGATGACTGTAACCTGGCATCGGCCATCATCACCATGGGGCATGGTTTGCAACTGAACGTGATAGCCGAAGGAGTGGAAACAGAAGCACAACAGGAATTTTTACATAAACAGGGTTGTGACCAGTCACAGGGATACCTTTTTTCAAGGCCCATTCCAGGACATGAAATGGGTAAGTTCCTGGAAGACATCATGTGAAATATTCAGGCTAACAACTGCTTTATAAACTGACTATAGATTTATTTCGTGAAAGATTAATAAAAGGCCTCCATAAGGAGGCCCTGTGCATCCCTGAAGATGCCTGTTACTTCTTCGCAGCCTCGCGCTCCTTCGTTTCCTTGATCACATCTTCTGCCACATTTCTTGGGCAGGGCATGTAGTGCAGGAATTCCATCGAAAACTGACCGCGACCTGAAGTCATTGTGCGCAAGTCACCGATGTAACCGAACATTTCACTCAGAGGACACTCGGACTTGATACGCACACCTGTCGTACCGGCCTCCTGTGATTTGATCATGCCACGGCGTCGATTAAGGTCGCCGATAACATCACCTACATTATCGTCCGGAGTAAAAACATCGACCTTCATGATCGGCTCCATTAACTGTGCTCCGGCCTTGGGCATGGTCTGACGATAAGCAGCCTTTGATGCCAGCTCAAATGCAATGGCGGAAGAGTCAACCGCATGGTAAGCGCCATCTGTCAAGGTGACCTTGAAATCCAGACAGGGATAACCTGCCAGCACACCTCGATCTGAGCTGATCCTGAAGCCTTTCTGTACGGCCGGCCAAAATTCGCGCGGCACATTACCGCCGGTAACCTTGGATTCAAACTCGTAACCACTGCCCGGTTCACCCGGCTCGACGGTATAATCGATTTTTGCAAACTGCCCGGAACCACCTGTTTGTTTCTTATGGGTATAACTGTCTTCAACCCGCCGGGTAATGGTTTCACGATAGGCCACCTGGGGCTTGCCCACTTCCACCTCAACACCATGTGTCCGTCTCAGAATATCGATCTTGATATCCAGGTGTAATTCACCCATACCTTTTAATATTGTCTCTCCGCTATCCTCATCGGTTTCAACGCGGAATGACGGGTCTTCCTGAATCATCTTGCCTATCGCAATGCCCATCTTCTCGGAGGCACCCTTGTCTTTCGGTGATACCGCAATTGAAATAACCGGATCAGGGAACACCATCGGCTCCAGTGTGGCCGGGTTCTTGGGATCACACAGGGTATGTCCGGTCTGTACATTTTTCATACCGATGACGGCAACGATGTCCCCGGCTTGAGCGCCATCCAGTTCGATGCGTTCATCTGCATGCATCTCCACGATTCGACCAATGCGTTCGGTCTTGCCGGTGAAGGTATTCAATACAGTCATGCCCTTTTCCAGTTTACCTGTATAGACGCGAATGAAGGTCAAGGCGCCGAAACGATCATCCATGATCTTGAATGCCAGGGCACGTAATGGTTTTTCAGGATCAACGATGGCAAATTCACCCGTCTCGTTACCTTCCATATCAACCTCGGGTTGAGGTTTGACTTCTGTCGGGCTGGGCAGATAATCAACAACTGCATCCAGAACCAGCTGGATTCCCTTGTTCTTGAACGCTGATCCGCAGTAGGTCGGGAAGAAGTCCAGTGCTATCGTGCCCTTGCGAATACAGCGCTTGATATCTTCAACAGAAGGCTCTTCACCTTCCAGATATTGCTCCAGCATGTCATCATCCTGTTCTACCGCTGTTTCGATCAGTTTTTCACGAAATTCCTCAATCCTGTCTGCCATGTCCGCAGGGGCTTCTTCTATTTTATAATTTTCAGGCAAACCTGATTCATCCCATATCCATGCCTTGCGGGTCAGCAGGTCAACAACACCTTTAAAATCATCCTCAATTCCAATAGGTAAAACCATTACCAGCGGATTGGCACCCAGCACATCCTTGATCTGCTTGACGACACAGTAGAAATCCGCACCCAGACGATCGAGTTTATTGACAAAAATAATACGGGCAACTTCGGAATCATTTGCATAACGCCAGTTGGTTTCTGACTGGGGTTCTACGCCGCCTGAACCGCAAAAAACACCAACACCACCGTCCAGCACCTTCAGTGAACGATAGACCTCAATGGTGAAATCAACGTGTCCCGGGGTATCGATAATGTTCATGCGGTGGCCTTTCCATTCACACGAGGTAGCTGCAGACTGAATTGTAATGCCGCGTTCCGCTTCCTGCTCCATAAAATCTGTGGTCGCCTCACCATCATGAACCTCACCCGTTTTATGGATTTTCCCGGTCAACTTTAGAATACGCTCCGTGGTTGTGGTTTTACCGGCATCCACGTGAGCAAAAATACCTATGTTTCTATACTTGTCTAAATCAACCATGTTCCTGCTACCTACTGTTAATCAATCATCAAATGCAGCCCCTTGACCACACCTCGGGGGGGAATCCTGCTATACAAAATAGCGCCGAATTATAGCCTAAAAGCCAGTGAAATGTGCATGAAAATCGATGATTTCAGATAAAATTTATTGTAAATCGGGCTGCTGAACCCGATACCCCCATTTTCATCGGTCAGGAGCCCGCCGAACCCGGGATGAACCTGCTAAAACAGACCGATTTTCACCCGTGAAAACTTGAGGTACAATGGCTTTATGCATGATATACCCCTGCGCATTGCCGATGTCATCCTGGAGGTTGAAGCAAATCTCCGTATCAATGGAAAATGGGAAAAGAAACAACCATCTAACAGCGCATTGGCCAGCTCACAGCCCTTTTGTATAGACACACTTAAATTCGAACAGTGGCTTCAATGGATTTTTCTGCCCCGCATCAAACAGGCACTGGAAAAACAGCAGCCCCTCCCGAAAAAAAGCGGGATTTACCAATATGCAGAAGATTATTTGCACAAAGGCGATCCGGGGACAAATACCCTTCTGGCTCTAATCAAGCGCTTTGATGACCTGATAACCCTTCAATCCTCAGCCCGGCGTCACTAGCCCTGGCAGCACATGCCAGACCTGAACCCGGCTTTCTGTGACAGGGTTCCTAATGAATTTGCTGAATATGCCGATCTTTATAGTAATGGTGTAACAGAACACGCATAACATTAATTTGCTAGTTATTATTTAACACATCTCGTGCAAATGGACTCATGGTAGATAACAATCAGTCAGGTAATATGAGCAAAACCCAAGAACAGCAGCTTCATCCTGCCCACGGAAATACAGTCCTGAAAAAACAGGTCAGGGCGGTCACCTGTAACTGTATGTCAAAACTGGTTCGAGGCATGATGGCTAAATCCGATGATGTCATGTTCGATTTTGTAAGCCAGATAGATTCCCGGGTGCAACAGAATGAGTATATCGACGCAATGCGTGAAGCACGGTACCGGCGCAAGAGCATCGAGGATATCTTTGCGGAGTCTTTGAAAAACTCATTCAGCAGGTTCGACGCAGAAAAAGCCCTGCCTTCTTCTGCGCTGGCGAGCAAGGCTGAACTTAGCACATCACTGGCATTAATTGATGATCAATCGGTAGATGAAAATATGGCTATCAGCAACATGGCCGAGAAACAGGAAAGACTCTTCAATCGCGAGTTACATGAACTTGCTTTAAGGATAAAGGTCGTTTACGGCTGTCGTGACATCGAAAATAACGCACACCCGTTAAGCCCCGTTACTATCGCCAATGCAATTGGTGATGCACTTCGTCCGCAGGAAATCAAATTTCAGGTCAAGCTGATTATCTTTAAATTCTTTGATCATTTTGTCATGTCCAATCTTGGCCATGTATATAAAGAAATCAACATGCTGCTTATCCGGGAAGGGGTCTTGCCCAAGCTTCGTTATTCTGTCAGGCGATCTACATCAATTTACCGACCCTATCAAACCCATAACACGGATGCCCATCATAAACCAATGACGGGACATGAATGGGACACGGTAGATACACACACAGAGGGTATTCTGCCAAATGGAAATGAAGCAATCGCCCCTCTGCTGTCTACTGATTTTGGTCTACAGGGGTTCACACCAATGCCCAGGCAAAATATTGGCGTGATAGGAACGCTGACGGCCATGCAAAACTTTGTTTCACAACACGAGTACCCTGCCCACATCGAACCCACAGCAATTGGTGAGGGGATAATAAACGGAATACAGTCGCTGGGTTTTGCCAGTGTGCAGGGAAAACATGATATTGATGAAAAAGTAATTACGCTGGTCTCAAAGATTTTTGATTTTATTCTGAAAGAAAACGGTATACCAAAACAGATAAAAAACCTTCTTTCCAAGCTGCAAATTCCTTTTCTGAAACTTGCACTACTGGACAGATCCTTTTTACTCAAAAATGACCATCCTGCCAGAAAATTGCTAAATGATATGGTTAAGGCATCCATAGGTTGGGATTACAGTCGAATAAAAAGTAATCTGTTTTCAGAGATTGATTCGATCGTTGACATTATCCTGGAAAAGTATGAACAGGATGTGAATGTATTTGATGAACTACTGGAAAGGTTTAACGAATACTGGTCAAAGGAACAGGAAATCAATCACTCCTACGAGGAAAGAACATGGAAAACGACCGAAGGAAAGGAGCGTGTACAGTATGCAAAAAGCAGGGTTAATGCCTGGGTACACATGTGGTGCTTACGTAGCGAAACACGGCCACAGGTCTCTACCTTTCTAAACCATATCTGGAAAAATACCATGCTTTACTGCATGCATAAATTTGGTGAGAACAGCCGTGAATGGCGATACTACATCAAACTGATTGAATGCCTTATCTGGAGCACAACCCCGGGTAAAAATGAAGATGAGGTAAAACAGCTTATCAAGGTAACACCTCCACTTATTCGGGGTCTTAACAGAGGCATGCTGGCTGTTGCAACACACCCGAATACCATCGCCACTGTATTCGATGAATTTTCAAAGTGCCACCTTGGAATTATAGAAAAAGGGTTGTCAACAAAAAATGCAGCCCCTGACAGGCAGGGTGACGATCTGAACGAAAACAGTCTGCCCGTCCTGACATCAATATTCACTCAGGAAACCAAACAGGAACTGGAAAAGCCGGAACTGGAGGTGGATGATGAACTGGAAGAGGCTACTGAACGCTTCTCAGTCGATGTCAAGGTATTGAAATTTGAAAAGGAAGAAGACATTATCCGTGACGAATTTCATGACCAGGCAATGGGACTTGAAGTAGGAACCTGGATTGAATTTGATACCGATGATGGTATCGAGGTATCAGCCAAACTTGCATGGAAGTCAACCCTGACCAGTAACCTGCTTTTTGTAGGACATGATGGCCTGCGATTTGCCGAAAAAACTATCGCCGAAATCGCAGAAGACCTGAGAACAGAAAGCGCAAGACTGATCAGCCAGGAACCTGTCTTTGATCGTGCATTATCAGCTGTGGCTCAATAATATCAAGGCCGGTACAACCCGGATTCAGTAGCCGGTCCTTGCTACTGTTGCTGGCAGCATGACGGCAATGGCACTGGCCAGATTATCCTCGTAATCTTCCATTAATTCATCCAGCACATCCTCTTCAAGCTGGGTAATCTCCCATATCTCCGGATTCAGGTCAGCAGGGTTCAGGTTGGCATCTTCCATAAATGCACTCACGCCGTACATGTTTGCCACGTGGTTGGCCATACAGACGATGGCGGCATCAATCGAATCTTTACCGGCCTGCACTGGCTCATGATGGAAGCCGACAGCAGAGACAAGCGTATCCGGCATCCTCCACATCTTTAACAGTCCTGCACTGACCATGGCATGATTGAACCCGAAGATATCGTTTTCTGCGCCATATAATACTTCTTCATCCCCGTTTGCAATCATCAGCGCCTCACTGGACTCTTCCGGGAAACGGCTATATAACACCAGGCTGCCGATATCATGCAATAACCCGGCTACATATAAACGCTCCGTATTCAGCACCGAACATTTACCCGCCAGTTTTTTTGCAAGGATGCCGGTACCGATGCTGTGCTGCCAGAAAATCTCGGGGCTGGTCAGGTGGCACGGAACCCTGGAGAAGGTTTCAGCGGCAGTAATAGCCGTTGCCAGGCTATACAGGTCATTTGTACCGATGACTGCAATCGCACGTGTGACAGTATCAACCCCTGCGCGTAAATTATAATACGCACTGTTTACAATCTTCAGTATACTGGCAGTCAATCCCGGATCAAGCTGGATGATTTCCGCCATATCAGAGGTTGTAGCATTTCTGTCACTGAGTACTTCATTGATTTTTACCCAGGTGTCCGGAGGTGAAACCAGTTGGGTGAATTCTGCGATAAGCTCTTCTAGATTCTTATCCATAGCCTGTCAGACCTTTTGTTTATGCCTAACGGTAAGCATAGACTATAGAAACAGGAGTACATAATGTAATTAATGGTTTTTTTGCCAAAAATAGACGGAAAACACACTTTTCACTGGTTATAATTACGGGGAAATGCCAAAGAAAAATTTAGTGACATGACACAGCAAATAGTACTTTTTCAATAAAACCGGTTTCACCAATATCTCATCTTATCTTGTCTGTCAAAAGAACCGCTGATATGGACCACGATAACTGAAACGCAGACCAGTAATAACTAATTCAGGCTACTGACCGTCCTGCCGATACACGTTTTTCGGCCTCTATAAATACCCTTTTGATCAACGGATACCGGGACTTTATCTGCTTGTCGATAGTTGCAATAATTGTTTCAATTTCGCCGGCAGTACAGCCATCCCTGAAATCAACACTGATATTAGCCAGTATAAATTCCGGGCCCATGTGCATGGTCAACACTTCATTAACATGCTCAATGACATCCGTGGATTGAAGAATCTTCCTGATTCCCAGAATAGTAGGCCTGTTCGCACGTTCCCCGATTAGCAGGCTCTTGGTCTCATAGGCCAGCCACATGGAAGTGCCAATAAGAATTAGCCCGATAATAATCGAGGCTGCACCATCAAAATATAACACCCCGGTTAACTGGGTCAACATCACGCCTGCAAAGGCCACCAGTAAACCCATCATGGCTGCAGAATCCTCAAACAGAACAACAAAGACAGATGGGTCCTTGGCCCGGTGGATTGCCTCCAGATAACCCCCCTCACCCTTCACCCGACTGAACTCCCGAAGTGCAAAAAGCCATGCCGCCCCTTCGAAAATCAATGCCAACCCCAGCACAATATAATTAAGCACAGGATTGGAAATCTGTTCGGGTGATACAAGGTGCCGGATACCCTCGTATATAGAAATACCGCCGCCCAGGGCAAAGATCAGTATGGCAACAACAAAACTCCAGAAATATATCTCTTTACCGTGACCAAACGGGAAATCTTCATCCGCAGGGCGGGCTGCCTTTTTCATACCATATAACAACAACAGCTGATTACCCGTGTCCACCAGGGAATGTATCCCTTCAGACAACATTGCTGAACTGCCGGTAATGGCCGCAGCTATGAATTTGGTTATGGCTATGAGCGCGTTACCCAGCAAGGCTGCAAAAATAACTTTTCTGGAACCGGACGACATTTTAGAACCTGATGGTTAACGATGATGAATAATACAGCATACTATCTTCGATGGGCAAAGTCCCCGATGAACAAAACTGAATATTCATCAGGGGCTTATATATACAAAATAACCTGGCACATCACGAATCCTTTTGGTGATACTCACATTTATATAGCATAAAGGTAATGATCAGCAGCGAAATTAATACCATTATTCCGTAAAACCCAAACAAAAATATCCATGCCCCGGGCTGATTAATAAAATCATTAAAATCAAACATAATATTTCTCCTTTTCCTTGCAGTAAAAATAACCCTTGACTTATGCAGCTTCAGTGTAGGGTTCAGTCTCTGAATGATGCTGCATCTGTTGATAGTGCCTGATATATCTAACAACTTTTCCCACAGACAGACCTGCATATTGAGCAACAGTATCGAGAGCCCGTTCGTGATGTTTCTGTCCACTGCTGTCAAGAAAGGCTTTCTTGATGTTGACAGGCCGGCTTTCATCCAGACCAGGAAACGTGTTTTTTGTGGGTAAGCCTGCAAAATGGTAAACCGTACAGATCGCATTCATGTGTTTCTGGTAGTCCGGATTTTCATTTGTAGTTTGGTGCTTTTTCATAATAAATACTCCTCTGTCTCTCACTTGTGATGTGTCCCTTGATCAGGACATGGTGACAGTGTTACAGAAGGAGACAGAACGAGCTGTGAACTAATTGCCGTGGAATTGTGAATTAATTACAGACATGAATAAAGCAGGGATATCAATGAATTACAGGTTGTCAACAAGATGAGATCTGGATATACAGACAATCCCACCGCGGGCTTCTGTCTGATTCTGACGGGCATCGGGGCAAGCCCTGGTTAGCAAATATTTGATTGGCGGGAAAATTATCGAAGTACTGCTGATGTTCCTTTCACATTGCATCGGCTGTATACTTTTGCTGCAAGAAAACAAAGTAAGGCGGATAACTTGAACATAAAAAACTTCACGGCCATTCTTGGTATTCTACTGATAGTTACAGTAACGGCCAGTCATGCACGACTCAAACAGGGCGAACTTGCGCCATCATTTACCCTTAAAAGCCTTGATGGAAAAGTTGTCTCGCTAAAGAGCCTGCTTGCCAGGGGCCACGTCATGCTGGTTTTCTGGGAAACAGAATGTGTCTACTGTTACATTCATATTAAGGACTTCAATGCAATACACAACAAGTACAAGAATAAAGGACTGACAGTTGCCGCAATAAATATGCTCGGCGAATCAAACGAGGCCATCCAGGAATATGTAAACAACAATAAGATTAAGTACCTGATGCTCTCGGATCAATTAAAAGGTATCGATGTTGCGAATAGCTACAAGGTCATAGGGACACCTACCATCGTCTTGATTGCACCCGATGGAAGAGTGCTTTCATATGGATACGATATACCTGACGTAGCAACCTGGCTGGATAAATCAAAATAAAAGGCACCGTACTTGTCCTGCCCGGCATTAATGACATTTAATCACTGTTGTGCCGTTAGCTCATGACGAATGTAGCTGGAATATAAGCGTCATGTGCATTTCGGGCTAACCCGCAATCCGGGCATGAAACCGGCAAGCCTGATCATGACACGCGAAACATGCCATCCATGGCGGCTCGGCTGCCGCGTTCGTGCGGCAGACGGTTTTGATCAGGCTTGCCGATTCCATGCCCTCACATTGATATATGCTTCATAAAGTTAACGGCACAACAGTGATATTTAATATCCCCTGATTGTTACATTACCATCAATAATATCCAGATACTGTTTTTCAATCGCCGTAATCATTCTACTGACAATATGCCTGTCTATAAATCTGTTAGCCAGTAAAAACGAAACGGGGGCACAACGAGTTCATTCTTGAATATAGAGGGCGTCTCTCCAGTATAGAGGTCCTTGACCTTGTTGAACTGAAAGGAGGGCAGTTTGCTCAGTCTCGTCAGGTCGAGGTGTTGGGGGGAATAATCAAAATTGACTACGACCAGTATCCTTTCCTCAGGATGGTGCGGGTTGATACGGGAAAATGCACATAAATGATGATTGCCGGTATCATGTAATTGCCGGTTATTGAAATCAGCAAATGCCGGTATAAGTTTACGAACAGCAATCATCTTCTTCAATGCAGAGAAAATCTGCATTTCAACCGTACCTTGTTTATGTCGCAGTTCTGCTTTTTCCCAGTCAATTACCGGACGATGCACCCAGCGACTGTCACCCGCCTTATGAGGGTCATCCCGGTAAGAAAAATCATTGATCGTTCCTATCTCATCTCCATAGTATAGTAACGGAATTCCACCAAATGACATGATCATGCTATGCAACAACAGGATGTGTTTGATGGCACGTTCGATCGCAGCCTTGTCACCGCTTTCCATGGCCGCATCAAGTCCGACAAGTGACGCCAATGACCCCGATATTCTTGAATCTGCTGTCTTTTCATTTGCACCAAAGGGCAAGCCCCTGGCAATCGAGCCATCGAATTTTCCTGTAAAGTAATCTATTAAAAACTTTCGATGGGATTTTGGCTCATAACCAGCCAGAATAATATCATTGTCATCAAAGCCCAGGCCAATATCATCATGGCATCGCAGGTAGTTTAACCAGGTAGCACGTTCCAGCTTGTCTGGCAGATTTTTTATACCCTGATATAACAGCCTTGTATTTTTTGTTGCCACGGCATCCCACAGCAGTGCCATGAAGGTCGCATTATAGGCAATCTCACATTCCTTGGCATTGATTGCATCCTCTCCGAAATATTTGATTACCTCGACAGGCGCTACAATTGCCTCGGCAATGAATAATATGCCCGGTGCGGTAACCTGACAGCAGTCCTTCAATAATTGAAGGATGAGGTGGGCCTCACGTTCATTCTGGCATGTGCTGCCTATTTTTTTCCATAAAAATGCCACGGCATCAAGACGCAGAATATCCACGCCCCGATTACCCCAGAACAGAATGATATCCAGCATTTCAATGAGTACCGCCGGGTTGCTATAGTTCAGATCCCACTGGTAATCATGAAAAACAGTCATAACCCATTTCTGCATTTCCTCATCCCAGGTAAAGTTACCGGGTGAATTTTCGGGGAAAATCTCTGGCATGGATTCTTCAAACATGTCGGGAATTTCCCGATTGTCAAATATATAGTAATAATCCTGATATTTTTTTTCTCCCTGCTTTGCCTTTTTTGCCCAACTGTGTTCATTGGATGTATGGTTCACAACAACATCCAGTACCAGCAGGATATCCCGCGCACGCATTTGGTCGGCCAGGGCCTGTATATCCTCCAGCTTGCCAATCCGGTTGTCCACCTTGCGGAAATTACTCACGGCATAACCACCATCACTGTGTCCTTCCGGACAGGCGAGTATAGGCATGATGTGTACCAGGTTCACGCCCAACTCTTCAAGGTAATCAATCCTGGTTTGCATATTTTGAAGATTTCCGGAAAAGCCGTTACTGTACAATGCCATGCCAACCCATTTCTGGGCGAGGAACCAGTTATGATTTTTTTCCCTGTTTATGTCTGATTTCTTTAACGGGTCCGGGCGCTCAATATATTGCCGGGCCATCGTCTCCACCAGATTCAATGCCTGCGCCCTGAAGTCGTCACGATCACCATACAGCGTATGGAATAATGAGTGAATGGCATAAAAATTTGCACCAAGACGTGTATAGAAATGACGCAGGTCCCGTCTTTTAATATCGGGCTTTAACTCATTAAGAATCTCGTTAAGTAGTGAATGTGATACCTGCTCGTACATACCGGTTTTTTACATAAGGTTCCATGACTGAATCATGGGTTGATAAAATGACATGTCATCCACTGTCGCACCTTGTCTGCCTACGATATGCGATGCAAACGATTGCGCCCTCTCCATCATCAATGACAGTGACCAGCCATGACATATCCCCAATATGAGTACCGATGCAAAGGCATCCCCGGCACCCACTGTATCAACTACCCTGATTTCTTTATCAGGGGTGGCTTCTGCAATTTCACCTGTGGCAGTCAGGGCAGTTGCACCACGACTCCCGCGTGTGACAATAACACCCGTCAGATTATGCAATGATAAAAAGTGACTGATTTTATCGTTGTCGTCTGTGCCCTCTTCAGTCAACATGTTTAATTCGTCTTCATTCAGTTTCACCCAATCGGCATCATCGACAAGCCGATCAACGAGCTGTACATTCCACCAGGGGTCACGTAGATTGACATCTGTAAAAATTATTCCGTTATGTTGATTCTTGAGGCGCGCCAGTGTCTCCCTGGACTCTGCATTTCTGAGTGCCAGGCTACCATGATACAGCAAGGTATTATCTGTTTCCGGTAAGCCTTCAGGGGCAATAAAGTCATAAGCACGGTTTTTTACAATATCATAGTCGGGCTCTCCCGCATCAATCCTGACCTCCACCCTGCCGGTAGCATGAATGGAATCGATCTGTAAAAATGACATGTCCATACCCCTGCCCTTCATGGCCGATATAATCCGGTGACCATCCGCATCATCACCGACCCTGCTGACAAAGCCCGGCCTTTGCCCGAATGCCTGTAGATGTGACGCAACGTTAAACGGTGCGCCACCGAGCATGCTTTTCCCGTCGGGAAAAATATCAAACAGAACCTCTCCAAATATTATCGACTGAATGTTGTTATCCTTCATTACTTTCCTCAATCCATTTATCCATTGCCGGAATAAAATGAATCACACCCTCCAGGATACCGGCACTGTAATTCCCGTTCATCCCGTGGAATCCACCCCTTGCCAGATAAAGCTTGTCCTCGTGACCTGCGCTTTTTGCCATCTCACGGGCCTGCTCGCGTAATTCATCCGAGGCATTGGCGACCAGTACCGAGGGAATATGACTGCTCAGCACCTCCAGATCATTACCACTATCGCCTGCAAAAACAACTTGCCCGGGTAAAATATCCAGCTGCGCCATCAGAAATTCTATTGATTGCGATTTACCTGCGCTGGCAGGAAGTATATCCAGCAGGCCTTTTTGTTTGTCATCATCAATACTCCAGACCAGATTTGAACTGATACCCTGCGCCTCGTATCGACCGCTTAATTCAGCAAGCAGGGGCTCAACAGCGACATTCAGGTCGAGGTAAAAACTGAGCTTATGGGGCCCCTGTTTGGCCGGTTCCTGCAAAGTCAGTCCCTTGATATCCCCTGTCAGTAATAGCAGTTCGTTAGCTGTCTTTCCTCCCCAGTCTGGTTTTATTTTCTCTTCCCAGCTATCCAGGTAGTGCCAGCCTGAATCGTCAGGTTCATAAATACTTGATCCCACATCGGCGATCACAAAACCCGGCAGGGGAAGCCCGAACTGTACAATTGCCTCCTCGACCAATTCCATATGCCGGCCAGTAACATAAACCAGGGTAACTTCAGGATGCTCTAGCAATTTCCTGAATTTGCTCATGGCCCCTGCTGATTCAGGCAGGAGGCCATTGGGAATGAGTGTCCTGTCAAGATCGGTACAGATCAACAACCGGCTCATATTTCCGTAACCTTGCACGCATCAAGAAAGGCATAATGATCGATGGCATCAAGGATACCTTCCGCATAAGGCTTTTCAGCAAAGTAAACCCTGTCCACGTCCATTAAATCCGACAGTTCCTCATCATGTCGATTCGCAACCACGACCGCCTTTGTGTTACCCCGCATCATGTCTTCATCGGCACCCGAACCACCGGCCACAAGTATATTTTCCAGTGGAATCCCCCACTGTTCCGCCACCCAACGCAGTGCATATCCCTTTGAGGCCCTGGCAGGAACAATATCCAGAAACTGCCCGAACGATATAAAAACATTGACTGCTTGCTCATGCTGGTGCAATAAACGATTTATCTCATCTATATCAGGAGAGATTTCAGGATCAATATAATAACTGATCTTGAATTCACCTTGCTCGCTCTTTGGCTGGGCTTTTATTCCCGGCAGTTTTGCAAGAATTCTGCGCACTGCCCTTGGATTCCACAGGTGCTCGATATGATTCGTCCATGCCGTATCCAGAGTCAGATCGGGTGCATAATGAATCTCTGTGCCCAGACTACTGATCAGGACATCGGGTAGTGGAATCCGGTTCTTTTTCATGTCTTTCAAGGCAGAATCGAGTCGGCGTCCGGTCACAATTCCGAACGCAATGCATTTTTTGTTATCCTGAATAACACGTATAAATAACTGCAATGATTCAGTGTCACCCAGCAGACTCTGGTCCAGGTCAGAGAAGATCGCATGACCGTGATACATCGTCGGTCTTCTGTACAATGAGGCTTTTTTAACCGGTACGGTCTGATCGACCAAGGGTGTAATCCTGTCCAGGTACTTGCTTACATGAGAGTCCCATGAGTAATGATCATGTACACCGCGTATTCCATTCAGGGACATTTTTTTCCAGACGGTTTTCTCATTTATCACCTTTAAAAGCACCCTGGATATCTCTGCCCTGTCCAGTGGATTAACCAGGTATCCATTTTTACAGTTGCTGATAATGTCCCTGGGCCCTCCGTCTTCAGTTGCAACGACAGGGAGACCACATGCAGCGGCCTCTATCAGGGTCAAACCAAAGGGTTCAGTCAATGCCGGGTTGATAAATACGCCGCCAGACTGCGCAGCCAGTCGATAAAGTGAAGGTATATCATCTGTACGATGATGTTTCGGGTAGGCAACCCTTCCATACAAGTCCTGTTGGTCGACCATGGCCAGCAGGTCGCTAATAACCTCCCGCGCACCATCATCCAGGTCACTGATGTCATTTCTGTTGCCCGCAATAATTACCAGGTTTGCGATCGCCTGTAGTTCCGGTGATTCACCGTAGGCCTCAATCAGGGTTGATATATTCTTGCGTTTATCCGCACGGGATATCGCAAGGATTACCGGTTTTTCGGGCTGGGCCAGAAAACGGCAAATAGACCGGTATATCGGGGTGTCGTATTCATCACCCCGGGGTGGCTGAAACAGGTTCAGGTCTGTCCCTGGCGGTATAACACACATCTGTTGAGGCTGATAGTAATCATACAGACCATATTGCCCTTCAATCTCCTGATGGGTGCTTGCAATAATCAAGCGGGCGGCACCCAGCGTATCCTCTTCGGCGTTTATACGTCGTGAGATATTATATTTTTTCTCTATGTCATCCGGCTTCAACCCGCTTGCCAGCAGACTTCGCCTTTTTACCCGCCCAAGCGAATGCCCCGTATGCACCAATGGAACCGCAAGGTGACGGGTTAATTTTACTGCCACGTAACCCGCATCTGCGTAATGGCTGTGTATTATATCGGGTAATTTCTCTTGCCCACGTATAAAGTCAAGGGCCTGATCGGCGAAGTTATCCAGGAAATCCCACAGGCCTTCTTTGGGAACATAACCATTATCGCAACAATCTATGCGAACAATCCTCACCTTGTCTGAAATATTCTCGAATGGCCTGGCATAGTCCTTACTGACCTGGGGATCGATGACCTTTTGTGTAAGGAGATCGACCCTGCCTACCCGGTCATTTTTCCCCAGGGCCTGAGCCAGCTCGACCACGTATTTTGTCTGGCCGCCTGTATCGGCATCATTGCCCAGCTCCAGGTTACGACCACGAATAAGGCCGTGAACGCTGATCAGTACGATATAAAGCTTTTCCTTGTTAACTGATTGATTTTTACTCACATAGTCAACTATAACACACGGTAATTTGTGTGCCGGATTTGTTAAATGTTTGACAACACTGGAATGGGTCAGATAAAAAGAGCTGACGTGATACAGAACAATAAAGTATTTTATCGGGGTGTCTGATACACGCCGTTTAAAAAATTACACGGCTTTGTTTTTGGCGGATAGAGCTGACTGCGTTTAAGCCAGTGCTCACCCATTTGTGTCTGAACCTTCACAACCTTATCCCTTACTTCAACTACCAGGCCACAATGAGAGTCATCACCCTCACTAACCGCGGCCCTGAATGCCAGCGCACGTTCTTCCAGGAGATTATCATTGCTTTTGACTTTTTTCTTTTCTTGCTCGGCAGCAATCCTGCTTGAATTCTGTAATGCTTCCTGCGTCAATTGAGCAAAACTCTTTTCTTCTTCAAATAGCGGAATGTCTGCCCTGCTTTTTTGTTGTATCCGGTTATACAACGCCAGCCCGCGACCTCGATTGGTCTCGAAATCAGTAATACTGAAAAATCCTGCCTCAAGCCATTTGGTGGTATTTTTGCCGGTTGCGACCCTGAAATTCAGTGTGGGCGTTTCATAGGTTAAATCATATTTTGAAATCCTGTTACAGTCTCCGCTGGTTACTGAAGGCTTTAACGACGCCATTCCGCGCCATTTTTTCACTATATAAAGCCTGTTCCCCACATAGACATTCAGGCCGTAGTTGTCGCTTTTAAACGAAACCCCTTTGATAGCCTTGATACTGGTCACATCTTTCAGGTAAACACGGTCAACCACCCGACTGTCCTGCGTAATGTCACGCCTGGCGTTTTTTAAAAAGAATTCACAGCGACTGCCAAAATCCACGAACAGGACCGGATAACTGATATTCCGGGTTTGTATGGAGGGCACGCCTTTTATGCTGACTATACTGGTTATCCTCGCTGCCATGTAACCCACGATTTCATTCTTGATGTCTTTGCCATCGTCAGCACGGAGTAAAGAGGAATTCAAAACAAGCAGGGACAGCAGCAAACCATTCAGAATAGCCCGGCATTTAAAATTTATTACTTTCATGACTCTCCATCCTCAATGTTGCCTTATCATCCATTCTTATTAAAACAGAATATATAAGGACTGAATCGTACTGTGTGGCCAATCTTGTGAATTCAGGTAATCAATGAATTGCGGCATACACTATAACATATTGTTTTTAAGAGAAAATAAGGTTTATTTTTATAATAATATAATAATGGCTATTCTACCCGGTTTTTACCCGTGATCAACGACTTATGCCCGTGTCGCCGGCAAACCCGTCATTCCTGAACCAGTTCTTCCAGCTCTCCATCCATATGCAATTCGGTCAACTCGGAAAACCCGCCAATCCATTTACCCTTGACCAGTATCTGCGGTACGGTCCGGGCATGATCCGTTTTCTCCAGCATTTCTTTCAACGCCCCCTGCGACAGATCCACCCTCGCCTCTTCGTAGGGAATCTTCCACTTGTCCAGCAAGGTTTTGGTCTTGTTACAAATCGGGCAGGTACCTGTACTGAATATTTTTACTTCTGACATAAATATAAGCCAACAACAAAAGAAAATATGATTATATCATATACGCAAAATCCAGCGGCTTACGCCCTGGTGTTTTGCATCTCAACTATTTCTTCCAGACATTCCTGTGCAATCTGGCGTACTTGCCGGTCTTCATCATTGAGTAAATTATTAATCGGCCCGGTGATGCCGTCTGAACGGGTTAATGTAAGATAGTGACATGCATCCATGCGGATTACCGGGTCCTCATGTTGTATCAATTTAGCCAGTTCTGGCACGACTTTCCTGATGGCATCCGTATCCTCGTATCTTTCCATCACTGCACTGATGCCAATCCGGACATTCATTTTCACATCATCTTTTATCAAAATTGCAATCAAATCATTCAGGCAGGCCTTGTCATGTTCAAACCATTCCAGCACCCAATCAAGTTTTCCGTTCGACAGCAGGTATTCAAGGTAAGGAGACCTGGCCTGATTGTCTGTAATCAACGCTATCCAATGATCCAGCTCACCCGGTGTTAATGCTTCGTCAAAGATACAGGTTCCCAGTTGAAGCCAGGGAACAGAACGTGCATTGTGCTGTTTAACCAGTTCGGGTGACTGCTCAATATTGATGACATCCAGCCCTTTGAGCCTCCCGTCGGCCAGTCGCTTGTGTAATAACAATTCAAGCGTATGACAATGCTGGCAATGGGTTGATGTTAAAAGCAGTGCCTCAGGTGAATTGATTGCACTCAACACTTGCCCTCCTTAATCTGCTGCTCTTTAAAAAATACACCCCAGTTCCAGGTTGTTACCGGTTCCATATTGGATAATGAGTAAATTTGCACATCCATATCCGGTAAGGTCAGTATCATACAGGTGTGATTATACAGGGTGCTTCCTGGGTTAATTACCAATACATCTCCCAGTTTCTCGGCGAACACCTGGTGCGTATGGCCAACGATCAGAATATCACAGTCGATATTTTCAAGTTCCTTGCGCCAGCGCTCCCTTCTTTCCGGGAAAACATGGCCATCCGGGTCCAGAAGCTTGATCCCGCCATGCTGCGAATCGGGTGGATGGGCATGTACCACCAGAATACGTTTACCTTCAATGGTCAGCTCCAGTGTTCCCGGCAGGCTGTTGATATAATCCTTAATCCTTTCTTCATTGTCCCCATAGTCGAAATCTGATGACAGGTTATCGTGGTTGCCGGCAATGACCTTGCAATCGTTTTCAATCAGCAGATCTATTGTTTGCATCAACTCATCTTCACCATAACCGGCAACATCACCTGCACAAATAATATCGTCAACCCGTTCACGCCTGAAAACAGACATGGCCTCTTCTAATGGTTTTGTCGTTGAATGCGTGTCGCTGATCAGGCCGATTTTTGCTGGCATACCTTTCTGTTCCTCCCTCGTATGGTTGATTGAGATAATCAGGGGTATTCAGAAAAAACAGGTAACCCACCGGCATCACACGACCAATCCGCCCGTGAGTCCCAGAAGATACGCGCCTGTGGATTTAATGGTGGTTCACAATCCAGCGATCCGGCAGGTATCAATACACCATCCAGTTCTGGCACAACCCTGGGCATGGGACTGCCGCATTGCGTACAAAAGCAATTAAAAAACCTTTCCGCCTCGGGTACCTTGTATCTACCCAACAGTGATTCCCCATGAACCCAGGTAATACTGGTAAGCGGCTTTACCAAAAGGTTGCTCGCATGACCGCTGCCAGTTGTTTTACGGCAACGACTACAATGACAGTGATAAAAACGTTCCACCTGCCCGCTAACCTCATATTGAACGGAACCACACAGGCAACTACCTGCAAGCCTTGCTTGTGACATATTAATTTCCTTCTGATTTAACCGGATTATATCCTGACCAGACCGGGTCGAATACATCTCTCATCATCCACCAAAATATCGCTTAACATGCTGATTATATAAGATTTATCAATTTCTATTAGCGGATTTTCCCAGTAAATATAATATTTGCTCGATATATCTTACAATATCATTCAATCTATATTAGAATATAATGGAATTATTAAATTATATTCCGGGGGATACATGAGTAACGTGACTACAAATGAAGATATTATGCTTTCACGGGGCATACGTACCATCGGTCGTGCAACTGATAACGATATAGTAATAGTCGACCCGTCCGTCAGCTCATATCACGCAAAGATCGTCACCTTTTTCGATGCCTCATATATAGAGGACCTGGATAGCTCCAATGGTACCTACGTCAATGGCAAGCAAGTTAAAAAACATGTCATACGCCCAGGTGACAATGTTTTTTTCGGTAACCGCATTTACAGTATTACCAACCAGAAAAAGAACTAGCCCTGCCGGAAATTACTGCTCTATAAAATTTATAGTTACTTCAGCTTGGCAAAAACAATGCTATACATTTGTTTCTATTAAATAAACCAACGTATCTACCTTGTCTTCACTATCCAATATCAAAGGCCTCCCTCGGGGTAAATTCTCGACACACCCCTTCTGGACATATATAATTCCGCTTCCCTCACGCGCCCGTAGCTCAGCTGGATAGAGTACCTGGCTACGAACCAGGCGGTCACACGTTCGAATCGTGTCGGGCGCGCCATATCTTTATAATCAATAACTTAGAATAGATTCCAGGTGTCTTTTCTATTGGTTATTGTTCTCTCTTGTGATATCTAATTATTATATAAATCAATAGGTTGCCTTCTCATTCGAGTGCCTGGTTGGAAACCAGGTGGTCGGCTACCCAGCAGTCACTAAACGCTTTATTTATCAATGCGTTCTAGGCCCGTTGAAACTGCCATCTGTCCAATAGATATCCAAGCGTCCAATAGAATTAAGATTTCCCCGTTTTTATAGCGGTACTGAATTAAATTCAAATCTGGTGTTCGAACGCCAGTCTAAGTTGGCGATTTCAGGTGATAATTACGAATTCACCACACACACACAGCTCATGACTATATTTAAATACATAATAATCGCGCGTTTACGGATTAGTTCGTAATCTTATATAGCGCTATATCAAATACCATGTTATTCTCTAGAATAGAGAATTAATTGGAGTTAGATATAGTCAGATGATCGACCATGTCTCAATCAGACAGCAGCGCCTAGCAAGCTTGCTGCGCGCAACATCAGGCACGATTCGTATAGACGATGCCATGCGGTCACTTAGCCTTGACCGTACGCATGCTGCCAAGCTCCTTGCTGGGTGGCACAAGCAAGGTGTCATTCGGCGTGTCTCCCGTGGTTTATATGTTCCGATCCAGCCAAGTGCCCTAGGTCAGGCACAGGTTCTTGACGATCCGTGGGTGCTCGTTCCAGAGTTATATGAACCTGGCTATATCGGAGGGTGGAGCGCGCTTGAATATTGGGAATTAACGGAACAGTTATTCAGGTCGGTATGCGTACTTACGAATAAGCGCACCTCATACGGAGAAACAAAGCATCAGGGTGTGAATTTCTACATTAAATATATTCCTGAAAAACATTTGTTTGGCACCAAAACAGTCTGGCGCAATAGCGTCAAAGTTCAAATATCAGACCCCTATAAAACCGTTCTGGATATTGTCGATGATCCGGTGCTTGGTGCTGGGGTGCAGCATATGATGGATTGTTTGTCTGAATTTAAGAAAATATACGACAAGCAAAGCGACACCGATAAGCTCTTAGAGTATGCCATTCAAATTAACAATGGAGCCTTATTTAAGAAACTAGGTTACCTGGCCGAGAAGCTAGATTTTAGAACCGCATTTATTAGCGAATGTGCTAAACGCCTTACAACGGGATATACATATCTGGATAAAAGTGCGAAAAACAGCAGACTGATAACGAAATGGCGGCTATGGGTGCCTAAAGGACAGAATCTGTGATCAATAAGGATGAAATCATTGCCGTCGCTGATGAGACAGGGCTTACCCCAAATGTAGTAGAAAAAGACTACGTTCTGGGGTGGTTGCTGGCGGCTGTTAATGCAAATGATGCATTATCTAATTCCTGGGTATTTAAAGGCGGAACCTGTCTAAAGAAATGTTATTTTGAAACCTACCGCTTCTCTGAAGATTTGGATTTCACCCTCCAAGATGAGGCGCATATTAACGAGGCATTTCTGAATGAGCAGTTTACTGCTATTTCTGGTTGGATATATGAAGAAACGGGAATAGAGATTCCGCCAGATAGATTGGTTTTTGATATCTACGAAAATCCGAGAGGGCATAAATCCTGTGAAGGGCGGGTCTATTACCAAAGCTATTTCTCCAGTGGAAAACGAAGTATCCCGAAAATCAAATTCGATTTAACTTCTGATGAGATACTCGTCTTACCCCCAGCGAGGCGAGAGGTGTTTCATGCTTATAGTGATACACCCCAGAATGGCATCCATATCAATTGCTACGCGTATCCCGAAGTATTCGGTGAGAAGGTTAGAGCGCTCGGTGAGCGTGGGCGTCCAAGGGACCTGTACGATGTCATTAACCTGTTTCGAAATGATCATTTGCCAGCAGCATCAGTGATACAGGATGTGTTATCTCAGAAATGTGCCTATAAGGATATTGGTGTTCCCGGCATGGGTGACATGGAAGGCTACGAAGAAGCAATGCGCGGCAACTGGGAGCCTATGCTGGTGCACCAGATGCCCTCTCTTCCGGCGCTCGAAATATACTGGGATGCACTGCCAGAGTTTTTTAAATGGCTCGAAGGCAAAGTTGTACGAGAGGCAGTTGCACTGGGAGCCATCTCAGCTGAGGGGCAGGTCTATCGACCAGTCTACGGACACCTTGGTTTACGAACACAAAGCGGAAGTTCACTAGAAATTATCCGCTTTGCAGCAGGAAACAGGTTGTGTGTTGATTTGGATTACACGGATAACAGCGGACGTAGAAGTTCCCGCATTATGGAACCCTATTCATTACGTCGTGCTAAGAATGGGAATATTTTACTCTATGCGGTGCGCACGGAAGATGGTCAGATCAGAGCCTATAAGATCAACCAGATTAATGATGCATCCATAACGAACAGGGTTTTTGTACCCAGATACCAAGTCGAATTGAGTCCTAAGGTAAATATCTCGTCTGATATTCAATCAACTGGGTCAATGAAAGAGGGGACACCGATAACTTAATAACTTAATTGACTATAAGAAGTTGAATCGATAGATTTACATCATGCCAAGACAAGGGCGCTTACATGTACCGGGAGGATACTACCATGTTATGGGACGTGGGTTAGCGGTTAGAGCGACGCCGAATATTTGCAGGTGTTTACGATAAAGAAGATTTTCTTGAGCGTTTGGGAGTGGGGTTAGACCAAACGCACAGTCATTGCCTCGCCTTTTCCATCATGCCAAATCATTATCATTTACTCATCCGTGTTTTATCAGAGCCGCTGAGTAAATTAATGAGCAAATTATTGAGTGGTTATGCCACACAATATAACCATCGAAAAAAGAGAAGTGGTTATGTATTTCAAAACCGATATAAGTCTATCTTATGTGATGCTGACAACTATCTTCTTGAGTTGATAAGGTATATTCATTTAAATCCGCTAAAGGCAAAAATGGTGGGTAACTTAGCAGAATTGGATCGCTACCGTTGGACGGGGCATGCTGGATTAATGGGGAATCATGTACAAACCTGGCACAATAGAAAAGATGTATTACAAATATTCAGCCAACGGCGCAAGCGCGCCACTATTAAATATCGGCAATTTATCAGGGACGGTGTGAGCGGAATGAAAACCGAGGATTTGTCCGGTGGCGGTCTAGGAGCCTGTCGGACTTAGGATGATTCTACTGCGGCGGTGGATAGGACTCAGTGAAATTGTTTAGAAAAGAACACGAAGTGAGAATAGGTGATGAGCGCATCTTAGGCGATAGTGACTTTGTTGCAGCGGTATTAAAAGAAGATGTATTGAACCTTAATACAAGAACTGACTGGCAGCAAAAAGGATGGGATTTAGTAAAATTGGTTGATACGGTTTGTGACTATTTTGATGTTAAGCCAACCGACTTATCACGAAAAGGTCGACAAAATACAATATCAATCGTTAAAAGTTTAATCTGTTATTGGGGAACACAAAAGCTTGGTATTTCGTCTACAGAAATTGCATCGTATCTCGGTATAAGTCAACCTGCTATCTCAAAAGCTGGAGTGCGTGGAGCGGATTATACTCATCAACATGGAATAGAATGGGAAGCACTGGTTAGTTGTTAATGCTTAAGTTATTAAGTTATCGGTGGTCCCCTTTTCCTTTGCCACAACTTTTTTCCTGGTCATTATGAATTCTCCAGCATTCAATCGAATACGATTTGAACATCTGCCGGGACATTAATCCGTGCCTGAAACTCGGGATAGAGAGTGATGGGGGGCGAGGTGATGACCTCGTCTTTCAACTCGAACGAATGTGATGTGTCGCACAGGAACGGCCGATTAAAATTGCAGCGCAGTCCATCATGGGTGCACGCGGCCCTGGGGTGCGGCTCACAAAAGCGGCATGGTCGGCCAATATAGCGTCCTTCTTCCAGCAGAAAGATGTCGGCGCCCAGCAAGCCTCTTTGGATGCGTCCGCTCATTTGCCGTTTTAGCTTGGAGATCGGGGCGATTTCGGCACCGGGAGCAAGCGTGACCAATATATCGATATCCTTGGGATGTTTTTTCCCGGTGCAAATCGAACCGATCAGGGCGATACGTGTGATGGTTTCGAGTTTGATCGCCTTATCGAAAAACCACTTTGCCGCCAGCAGTAACGCGCCACGGTCGGTATTGCTGCTTAGCAGTGGTATTGGTTTCGTTGCAACGCTTTTGCTTTCTACGGGCACTCCCAGTACAAACTGTTTGACTCTTTGTTCGATAAGGGACAAACGGGAGGGAACGATTTCGTTGCTGTTGGCAGATTTGAGTGCGCTTAGTTTCTGCCACAGCGCTTCCATGAGTCGTCCTTTTGCGCAGGCGATGAATTTTACTGTTGGGAACTCAATTTTCAAGCGATTGAAAAATCGATCATCCAGCGAGCAGGGATCGGGGATATTGGCAGGATCATAAAAGAGGTAAACATCCAACCGTTGGAGCATGAGTTGCAGCGCCAGAACCAATGCGTGGCAGAGGGCCGCTTTACCGGTGTCTCTATCGGGCTCTGCGACATAACTCTCGCTGGCCATGATTCCTTTGGCGGAGGCGCCAGCGACGTGTAAGCGGACGCCGATCAGTTCTCCACGTGTTGCGACGGTAATGCTCAACTGATTGAACTGATCGTATCCTCCAAAATGGCTACGGATGCGGCGGCGTTTTGTGCGCAGCTTTTTTAGCGTCTTGTCTGAGTCGGGAATGATCAGGTTGTGCAGCGAACTCATCTCCGGCTGTTTTTTGTTGTCGCCCTTGGGTTCGGGTAGAAACGTGGGACGGATGCCTTGAAGCGCTTGCTGGGTAATCGTCAACGCAGCGTCGATATAAAAGGAGGTAATACCCTCCTTCAACAGCCGGTTATGAAAAGGGCAGTCGGTTGTAAGCATTGCGTCGTGTTTGTTCAGCACCGTTTTTAGAATTCGGCTGTCCGGTATGCCGGGGTGATGACCGGCGATAAGGTAAAGTTGTTGATAATGTGCGCTGTGATCTTTCAACCATTTCTGACAGGCGCTGAGCTGTGCAGTGGAGATGGACTCATCGACGACCAGTTTCTCGATGTTTGTTTTTATTTCCGGCTTCATTGTAAGGCCGCTTTGTTAAGCGTTTCAGCAACATGCTGCATCAACGCGGCACCGCTCTCAAGTAATACAACAGCCTCTTTTTCATTGAGTCCTTCGCTACCTTCACGCAGTTGCGCCACCAGGGCTGTTGTGTTTGGAGGTGCCTTGGCCTTGTTGACCAGATGAGATTTGATGAAGGTAATGCTAAGTGGTGAGGCTTCATGGGCATCCAGTAGAGCCAGGGACGCCAGTCCTCCTTCCACCGCATCGCTCAGGGCGGGCAGTGCTTCGATCACAAAACCGCCAGCGGCCAGGACTTGTGCCATGCTGTGTTTGCGTTCGGCTTGCTTCAGTTGTTGGCGCGCCCGATGCAGACGTTGTCGCTGTATCTGCTGTTGTGGCTTATCTATGGCGGTGGATTGGTGCAAGGTCTGGGCTTCCTGGTTCAGGCTCAATACGCCGTTCTCGATTAGCCGCTGGATGGTCTTATAGGTGGCCCGGTCCAGTACCTCCAGAGAGTGCCCCGGCAGGTTGTCGGCAGCGCTCTTTTGCAGGGTGCTGCAAAGTGCTTCATCAAGGTGGTCGACCACGGCAACAACCGTCTGTCTGGGACCTTGATTGTGTACCTGTAGCAGATCAAGCCGCTCACCCCACTGAAACACACTCTCTTCACGCAAAC
>ENA-ORDP01000327-ORDP01000327.1-marine-sediment-metagenome-genome-assembly--contig:-NODE-327-length-32316-cov-4.436254_pt1 | contig 32316 bp, 30 predicted proteins | sample MGYA00248627_ERZ508539 | MGnify/ENA primary metagenome ERZ508539 (study PRJEB26208, sample SAMN05571518) | marine sediment metagenome | biome: deep sea; feature: Hydrothermal vent; material... | reverse complement strand
TCTGTTTTACGCAGGTAGCAAAGTCAACAAGGATTGGCTTGTAAAGTACATCCAGAGCCCGACCGTGATTCGGCCCGGGGGAGTTGTGTACACCAATAATATAAAGTTAAATGGAGACCAGGATGAGCCGGCTAATCTTCTGAAGTGCGCCTCGAAGTTGAGCGCTGGTGACGCGGCGGCGGTCGGTGATTATCTTATGAGCTTAAAAGACGCCACAATGAAAGTTGGAGTTTTCAAAAAGGCGAAAATTAAAAAAGCCATGGCCAGAAGGGTGATGATGAAAGGGGAGGCTTGTAACGCATGCCACTCTTTTCCTAAAAGGGGGGGAGGCGTGTCATGCCCCACATTTGAGGGAATTGGAAGCCGCCTCAATCCCGACTGGATGTACAGCTTCGTTAATCACCCGCAAAAATGGGACCCGAAAGTGTGGATGGCAAAGCGTGATTTAGATGACGCCACGTTGCAATTGATAGTTAACTTTCTTTCTTCCATGAAATAGGAGGATTATATATTATGAAAAACATAAACAAATCGATGAAAATTTTAACAATGTTTCTGCTGGCCGCTCCTCTGATCATGGTTTCATTTGGCCTGGCGTCAGCAAAAGAAACCGCCACAGACAACTATAAGCTTTACTGTGTTCAATGCCACGGGACAAAAGGAACGGGCAAGGGTATTAACGCGCCTTTTTTAAGCGTTGCCCCGCGAAATCATACCAGCGCCAAGGATATGGGCGAGCTTTCCGACGATAACGTATTCAAGGCGATTAAATCGGGCGGTGGAGCGGTCGGTAAATCGACCCAAATGCCTTCGTGGGGGGCAGTGATGACTGATGATGAAATTCATGATATGGTTAAGCGCTTGCGCGTGATGTGCAAATGCGAGGGGAAGAAATAACAAACAGTATCCGCGCAATTTTGTGAGCGCGCAGAGCGCTTGCGGTGGATGTAGTTAAGCGGCATTCACCGCAGGTGTCTCAGTGTTGATGATACGGCCATTATTTTACCGCTCGGCGGGCTTTATACATTGAGGCGAAGGCTATGGCAACGAGGCGGAGGTTGAGATCACCTATAGTCAAAAGTCGCTCCGTCACATTCGTTGGCGGCGGCAGAATGTCAAAATATTTATCGCGTTTGATGACAGCGATTATTATCTGCGTAAGCCTTGCTGTTTCAAGCGTATATGCGCAGGATCTTTCAGACCATCACAAGATCAACATAGACCCGACTATGAAAAAGAAGATGAGTCCTGAGGCGCTCAAATCGATTCAGAGGTTTTTTAAGGACGCCGAGCTTGCGATAGAGAAGGAAAACCTGGACGGCTTGATGAGTCTATATTCGGATCACTATAAGAACGCCTCACATACGAAGCAGTCAGCCCGCACTATCTGGATCAGGATTTTCGAAAAATTTGATGACATGGCGTCTGTTCACAATATGCGGATGAAGATGTATTCTCCAGATAGTAATGTCATTATTATCCGCTGTAGCGGACTTCTGATGGGCAAACCTGTTGGAGAGGCTGAGCTTATCACCATCGACAGCTGGACCAATGAGGATCACGTTTTATCCAGGGTGAAAAAGGGAGACGCCTGGAAGCTGATTGGCACTGCCGGTCAAAAAAAACGCAAGCGTCTCTGGTTCGATAAGCCGATGCATCCGTTGTTCTGACCCCTATTTATTAAAAGGCTCTGGAGCGTCGGTTGGCGCGAAGACAATTTCCGGCCCGCAATAAACGCAAGCCAGCGTTGGATTATATCCAGGTTGAATCTCTTTTGTTAAACGGACGTCTTATATAAAGCTTTTTTAACCGTGGGTTCGTCTGGAGAGGAGTGTATGGGAATTGAGACATCGGGCGAAAATCGTTCGATCTGGTCGGCCATCGCCCCCCAAAAGCTGAACTACAGACATTACTTCGGCGGAATGGCCCTGTTGTTGATCGTCGTTCAGCTTATCACCGGGCTCTACATGATATTTTATTACGAGCCCTCCCTGCGCGAGACGTATAAAACCGTTCAATTTTTTAACAATGAGACGACGCTTGGAGCGTTGACCAGGAATATCCACAGGTACAGCGCGTATTTTATTGTAGTCGCCATGTTTATCCATTTCTGGAGATCTTATTTCAGGCTTGACTACCAGGGAGGGCGTAAATGGCTCTGGGTGACGGGCATTCTCCTGACAACAATCATTTCCGGCTCCGTTATCAGCGGAACCATTCTACCCTGGGAGTGGAAAGGCTACTGGACGATGGAAATGTTTAACAACTGGCTTAAGACCATTCCGGTGATAGGCGACGATCTCTATATCTTTTTCATGACAAGCTACACACCCACGCGAAACTTTGTTTTTCACGACATAATGCTTCCGATAATCGCTTTTATCCTGCTGGAAATTCATTGCATAGGAAAGCTCAGAAAAAGAGGACTAACAGATTATTTTCTGCGTCATTTCATCGCTATAGCGCCTCTGTTGCTTATAATAGCCGGTTTTAGCCTTCTGTTTCCCATTCCCACCGAAGATCCTGAAATCATTCCACTACCTATGGCAGGCCGATACATTCCCTCGCCAGAGTCATTTTTTCTCACTTTTCTTCTGCCCTACTGGTACTTCCCGCCCCGGTCATTTAGCATTTATCTATTTTGGATTCCATTTGTTCTGCTGATATTTGCTCTGCTATTGCCGTTCATCATCAAAAAGAAGAGCAAGGCAAAGCTTGATCTGGAAAATCCGCTCCGCAGAAAACTCGCCAGGATAATATACGTTGGAGCAGGAGGCCTGTTGCTCATTTTTGTAGCCGCCGGTTTTTTTTGGGGAAGCGCAAAATCTCCATGGATGGGCTGTAACAGCTGTCATAACGCCGCGATGGGAGACCGAATGGGCATTCCCCCGGTCACTTATAAAGATACGATACGAAACCCCTTGCTTATGGATAAAAGATGGATGATAAGGCACTGGTATGAGCCACAAGTTGTCTGGTAACCAAATATTTAAAGCCGGTTTTTATATTGCCGTCCTAGCTTTTGTTACAGGAGGTTGTGACCAGAAAATTGTGGGCCATCCTGAAAAAGTCACAAGTGACTATATAAAAGCGGTGCAAAGGAATGACTTTAAGGCTATTTATAAACTAAATTTCGACACTTCCAGAAGTAGCAAATATCTTAAGTGCTCGGATGAGAAAGCCGAGGAAAAAATATGTGAGCAGAATTTCAGGGAAAATAAAACCATCTACGAAAACGTGGAGCTCAACTTGTCTCCAGGAGTCCGTTGGACTGAAAAGTATTATTTCCCGGCGTCGGCGCTGATAGATATCGGCGAGCCATATCCTCCCGTTGCCGCAGGTGAAGACGACATAAACTCCAAATACGAGAAGGCGGTGTCGGTTTTTATTCCCGTGAAAGTGGAATACCCAGACCAAGATGAGGCTCCATCACAAGATGATCGTAAAATAAAAACCGCCAGTTTCGAATGTGTGCTCCGCAAAATCAGGGAAGGTGGAAATGTACGCGTTTATTCAAATGATACCAAGTGGTATTTCGCCGGGTGCGTTTTTAATTCTTTATCGGCCACATATCATAAAGGTGGATAAATTGGTTTTGACTAAATTCGAATCTGGTAATTCGATTTGACAGATCAATATATGGGAATTTGGAATATTTTGATTGAACAAAATGGAAAATATTATCCCCCAGGATGCCTGCTTTCAAGCGGCAAAAGCTCCTAAATACAATTTATTTCACTGTGACAAATTTTGTCATAAATATTATTTTTACCTTCGCTTTTACCCTTTCAATTGCAAAGCTTGGGCAAAGATAGACCGACAGTGTAACAGTATTGTTACGCTTATGCGCATGAAAAACCGGCCACTCGATTATATGCGAGTAAAGGTATATATGTTGCTCTAAAGCTTACCAAACTAGTACTTTGTGTAAATCCAAATTGGAAACAGTCAATACTGATGGAGGGGTAAGGGCATGAGATTAAGATCAATTATCATTTGCTTTATGGCGTTAGCCTTCGTGTCGTCAGGCCTGCTGACGCCTGACTATGCGGACGCCGCTAGGAAGAAGAAAACAAAGGCGGAGCTAAACGCCGCCAAGAAATCGGGGGATCTTTCAGAGTCGCAGGCGGAAAAGTTCCGCAACGCGTACGGGGCAGAGGCCGATGAAGCCAACATTGAGTCTTTTGAGACAAAGACCAAGAAAACTGGCTTGGGTAACTCGACTTACGGCGTAGTCGGGTTCGACTATTTGACCGGAATAGGCAAGGTCGCTTCCGATCCGTCACAGATCAACGAGAAAACCTTTAAACTCAAATCGGCCAATAAAAGCCCGCTTGAAGGCCTTATGAAGAAGCGCTTTAAGCATAAATGGACCGGACAATACAACGATACAGAGTCTGGATGGACCGGAAAAACCGGCGTGACGGAGGTCTGGTTCCGCAAGCATGATTCAGGCTCCAAGCTGGGCGCTGATTACAACGCATGGGTGAACCAGTGGAACAATCTTACTCGTCCCGGCCATAAAAAAGGGGAGAAAGGGGCTTTCACAACCCCTGTCGCCGGCGCTGATCCCGATCAGGGCGCTCATTGGTTCTCTTTTTATTGCGTGCATTGCCACGGTTGGACCGGCAAGGGTGACGGGCCTACAGCGGCCATGTTGGATCCCCGTCCGCGTAACCTGACCAACGGCAAATACACCAACTTTGTCTCTAACGTCGATATCTTTACTATGATAAAAGGTGGCGGCCTGGCCCGCAACCTGTCTCAGGCGATGCCTCCCTGGGGCAACGTTCTTCAGGATCAGGATATCTGGAACACCGTCGCCTTCATACGCACATTGGCCGACAAGCCGAAATACGTCCCGGATCCAAGCGACGTGACTGCGGCTAACGCCAAAAAATCAGAAGAGTTCCAGGATATGAACGAGGAGCTTGAGCTACCTGGTGTTATGGCTGGTCGTGGAGTAAACAAAGGCGGCTATAACTCAGTGGGTGGAGGCAGGCTTGCCTCAGAGAAGACCGGCGTGTCTGTAAAAGAGACATCCGGTGAGAACCCATGCGCCAGGCAGGGCGATTATGGAGAAACCAGGCAGTATGATAAATAATCTTTTTATACTGCTATAATTAGCGGATCGGCCCCCGCTATAAAGCCCCGGTAATTTACCGGGGCTTTTTTATTCAGATTTGCGCCCGTTTCTTGCATTGATTGTCTTAATGTATCCCAAGTGATACATTAAAACAATCAGGCAGGGCGGGAGTTTACAAACCAGTAATTTAAGGTACAATTGGCGTTTTTAGTTTGAAATGATAGAAGTAAAGCATCTAACAAAAGTTTACGGTGAAGCACGGGGTATAGAAGATATAAATTTCACCATGGAGCGTGGTGAAATCATGGGGTTTCTTGGGCCCAACGGCGCAGGGAAAACCACCACTATGCGGATACTCACCTGTTTTATGCCGGCCACCAGCGGAACCGCCAAAGTGGCTGGATACGACGTATTCGAAGACTCGCTGAATGTCCGCCGAAGGATAGGCTATCTCCCTGAAACGGTGCCTCTTTATACAGACATGCAGGTACCGGCCTATTTAAAGTATGTAGCCGGCCTCAAAGATGTCCCGTGGAAGAAGATAAAGAGCAGAGTGGGTAGGGTGATGGAGCAAGTGGGGCTTTCCCACATGGCGCATAAATATATAGGGGAGCTTTCAAAAGGATACCGGCAAAGAGTGGGGCTTGGCCAGGCTCTTATAAACGATCCTGAAGTGCTGATCCTCGACGAGCCCACTATCGGACTCGATCCGCAACAGATAATCGAAATCCGCTCCCTGATCAAAGGGCTAAGCGGCGACAGGACGATAATACTTAGCAGTCATGTTCTTCCTGAAGTCAGCATGCTGTGCGGCCGCGTAATCATAATTGACGAGGGGAAGCTAAAAGCCATCGACACTCCGGAAAACCTGGTGGCCAAGCTTCAAGCCTCCGACAGTGTAAAGGCCCGCATCTCCGGCCCGGCCGATTCTGTTATCAGCGCCCTCAAAGGGATTGAGGGTGTTAAAAAAGTGGAGTCGTCGGGCGCCGTCGGCTCTTCCGGTGAATACGTTGTGGAATTTGTAAGAGGATTTAACGGATCGCACCTGCTTGCGCGCGTAGCGGTTGAGAGGAAATGGGACCTTTACGAATTGACGCCGATCAAAATGAGCCTGGAGGACATATTTATTCATATTGTCACCGATGAGGACAGCTCTTTATGAGGAACTTTTTTTTCATTTTCGCAAAAGAGACAAAATCGTATTTTAACTCTCCGGTCGCCTTTGTCGTGCTGACCATTTTCTCCGCTCTGACTGGCTATTATTTTTACAACATTTTCGCCTCGTTCAGTACGCTAAGCTTTCAGGCGCAGACCAATCCCGCTCTCATAAACCAGTATGGAGCCTTTAATGTAACGGAATTCGTGATACGACCTTTTTTCGGGATCGTAAGCGTTGTCATGCTTATCATCATGCCGATGCTCACCATGCGCTCGTTCGCCGAAGAGAAAAAAACCGGAACAATGGAGCTTCTCCTCACCTTTCCAGTCCGAGACAGCGAGGCGATACTCGGCAAATTCGCCGGGTGCATGGGTATTTTCGCTATCATGCTGGGTCTCTCTTTTCCGGCGATGCTTCTTGTGGAATATTTTGGCGACCCGGAATGGGCCGTAATCGCGACAGGTTACATAGGTCTTATTATGATGGGAGCGGCGTTTATCTCTCTTGGGATTTTCATGTCGTCGATAACGGAAAACCAGATCATCGCCGCTGTCCTTTCTTTTGCCTCGCTGATGATCCTGTATATGGTGGGATATACAGCCGGCCTGGCCGGGGAGATGGTCGGTCGGGTTCTCGAATACATCTCCTTTTCTTTCCACTACGAAAAATTTGCCAGAGGTGTGGTAGACACTTCGGATGTTGTCTACTACCTTCTTTTCACTATCATGTTTCTTTTTCTTAGCATGCGGTCACTCGAATCCAAACGGTGGAGAGGATAAGCAAATGGTTTCACCAACTCTGATTATAGCTGTTATCAGCGTAATTCTGATTGCGGCGGGGCTTAGTCTTTACGCCATAGGCGGAGCTATGTCGATTCAAACCGCCGGAATTTTATGGGTAGGCTTAATGCTTGCTCTGTTCTTGCTCTATGCCCGTTTTAAAGACATCAGAAAAGCGCTGGTCGGACGAAACGCAAAATACGGAGCCAACATGGCGGTTGTGATAACGGTCTTTTTCGGGGTTCTCGTTTTCATGGCGATATTGGGCCATGCTCACAACAAAAGGTTCGACTTTACGAAAACAGGCAGGTTCACCCTTTCATCGCAAACCAAAAAGATTCTTTCAACTCTGGAAAAACCGGTCAAGGCCATAGCCTATTACAGGTCCGAGTCGGGCACCATGCACGCAAGGCAACGACAGGCCGCGCGAGACTTGTTAGAGGAATATTCCAATCTTTCAAAAAACTTCACCTTCACATTCATCGATCCGGACCGCAACCCTGGGCTGGCTTCAAAATATGGTGTGTCCGAGTACCGCATTATTATGCTTATGTCTGCCGGCAAACAGGTAAAAGTCGGCTCAGAAAGAGAGGAGAAACTGACCAACGGCCTTATAAAGCTCATAAGAAAAAAGCAAAAGTATATTTACTGGGTCAAAGGCCACGGGGAAAAGGACCTGGCCTCCACAAAAAAAGATGGCTACAGCGCCGCCAGGGACGCCATTCTCTACGAGAATTACGAGATCAAGGAGCTTTTCTTGATGAGAGAGAAAAAAGTTCCAGATGACGCTACCGTGGTAGTCATCGCAAGTCCCAAAAAAGAGTTTACAAAAGATGAGCTGGAAAAAATAAACCAGTATTATCTCCGGGGAGGGGCTATCTTTGCGCTTATCGACCCCGGTCATCCTCCCGGATTTCAGACATGGCTGGAAAATTACGGATTCAAACTTCAAAGTGACGTGATCATAGACCAGCAGAGCCAGCTTTACGGAGCCAACGCCCTGACACCGGTGGTGTACGCCTATCACAAAAAACATCCTTTGACCCGGGATTTTTCATTGGCTTCATATTTTCCCATAGCTAACTCAGTTTACATTGATGAAGATCCAAAGCGCGGACGGTATCAGCTGGCCCTTACCGGGCCTAACAGCTGGACTGAACTTGATAAAGACCAGCTGGAGTCAGGAAACGCGCAATACAATGAAGATCATGAAAAAAGAGGCCCGGTTCCAGTGATGTCCGTGACAACAGTGGCGACAAAAGGAGAGAAGGACAAGCAGGGGGCAAAAGCGGATATCTATGGGAAATTCGTGCTCGTTGGTGACTCTGATTTTGCGAGTAACACCAATATAAACCTTGCTGGCAACGGGGACCTGTTTCTCAACACGATAAGCTGGCTCGCCGAAGAGGCCAACCTGATCGCGGTGCGCGCAAAGAGGAAAAACATAAAGCCTGTGGTTCTGACAGTCAGCCAGGGCAGGGCTATATTCTGGATTCCTGTGGCGATGGTTCCATCTATTGTATTGATGGCGGGGATAGGGATATACAGTCGCAGACGGTGGTTCCGGCATGACTTTTGAGTTTAAAAGGTTTTTTACCGAATCAACGTCGCCTGGAAGACTACCCATAGCTTTTTTGAAGAGATAATCCTTGGATGAATTATTTCAAGACTACGTTCTGGTGGATCATCGTTCTGGCGGCGGTGGGGGGGTACAGTTACCTTGACTATGAAAAAACAAGAGTCGAAGAGATTCAAAAAGATGAAGCGACGCGGCTGTTTCCTTTTTATCCCAAGGATATTCTGTCGATTATTCTTAATAAAGGAGATAGGGTGATCGAGTTGGAGCGATGGGAGGAGGGCTGGAGGATGGTCGCTCCCATAAAAGTCAAAGCGGAAAGCAAAGCGGTGGAGAAGTTCCTCGGATACATAACCGATTCCCGCAACGACGCAGAATACATAATGGACGCCGACCCTTCCCCCCAAAGACTTGTGGAGTTCGGGCTCGCCGATCCTGAAGTTAGCGTGACGCTCAAAGTAGGCAAACAGCTAAACGAATACACGCTCCAGTTCGGCGCCAGAGCCCCCACCAAAGGAGTCGCTTTCGCCAGGCTCAAAGGTGAAAAGGCTGTCTACAGAGTCCTGTCGTATATGCGCGCCGAGGCGGATAAGGATGTATATTACTTCAGGGACAAATCAGTTCTTCGTCTTAATCCGTTGATGATCGATCAGCTTGTAATAAATCGAAAAGAAGGTTCCATCAGGGTGAAACTGCCGCAAGACGGCAAATGGGAAATTGAGAAACCTATCAAGGCGCGGGCAGACCATAATAAAGTGTTCGAAATTCTTGGGATGTTCGCAAATGCCCAAGTTAAAAATTTTATTTCCGAGAATAAAAACAACTTGAAGGCTTACGGTCTCGATAAGCCGGACATAGAGCTTATGCTCTGGCAGAGCGGCGACTCCGAACCGACATTGAAAATAGAGGTCGGCGCCAGAAATCCTGAAAAACGGGGGTATTTTGTCACGATGTCGGACAGAGACAACGTGTTTCTACTGGAAGAAGACTTGATAAGCGCCATCCCCAGAGGCGCCAATGATTTAAGAAGCAGAGACCTCCTTTTTTTCGAGAGCGACAAGTTGAGGAGGATCGAGATACGAAGACCTAACAGGTCTGTCGCGCTGGTTCGTGACAAAGACAAGGAATGGAGAAAAAATAATGTAGATGGGGAGAAAGTTGATTTTAATCTGGTAAAAGAAATGCTGAGCGGGGTGCTGGAGTTGAAAATAAGTGATTTTATCACCGATTCTCCTAAAAGCTTAAAAGCGTACGGTCTGGATCCTCCAGAGATGAAACTTCTGTTGTGGCCGGAAAAAAGCGCGGTGCCCATTTTCCTAAGCGTAGGGTCAAAGACGCCCTCAGGAAATGTTTACGCCATGTCCGGCGCGCAGGGCTCCGTTTTGGCGCTTGATAAGAGCGTAAAACGGATATTAAAAATTATTTTATGAGCTGGAGAAAATTATGAATAACTCAAGGAGGCTGTTCCAAAACGCAATATTGTTGCTTTTGTCATTATCACTTTTCACCACATACGCGGCGGCCCAGAAGAATCCAAGTGTTGGCAACCTGTTTATCAACGCGTATGAAAAAAAAGATGAAGCGGCGATGAAAAAGCTTATTGAAACCAGAACCAAAGAATTTCCAGCCGAAGTCCAGGCCATGGTCGAATACTCCATGTCTCCAAAAGCCGGGAAACAAGAGCAAGACTTTTTATTCGGCGTAGCCGGGCTTATAGCAAATATGTATGGAGAGCAGACCGGTGACATGAGATTGTTCGAAGCGGTAAAAGCCAACTATAGCTCCGTGCTCAAAAAACGTAAGGCGACGACCCTCGATCCGAACGTTGTATCGGCCTTGAAAAAAAAGATTGCGGCGCTTGGTGGAGGTGATTGGCGGGTCAATATGTTCAGGCTGGACCAGAGCGGTGTCCTTACCGTCGAGATAGATGTAAGAGAATCCTCAGGAGGGGCGGGTTTCACTCCACGGATAGAATTTAAAAAGAGCAACGAAGCCAGGGATATTATTAAAGCGGGGCTTCCTGCGGTGAAAAAAGGAAAAATCTCCTGGAGCAGTATGGGAATAGGCCTTAAAACAGTGTTTATAGAATGACCGGGGTGAAAGTAATGAGACGGCATATGAAATGGATCGTACCGGCCATCGTTGTAACGACATTTAGTTTCTTGAACGTGGCCTTCGCTGGAAACCCGGCGGCGGGCGCGAAAATATTCAAGAAAAAATGTAAGACCTGTCATCGTCTGTCAGACGGCACAAAGGTGGGGCCTGGCCTGGCCGGCGTCACCTCGCGCCGCACGAATGAGTGGTTGCACAAATGGCTGACAAATCCCAAAGCTATGATTAAAAAAGGGGATCCGATAGCGGTGAAGCTGAAAAAGAAATATAAGAAACAAATGCGTACATATAAGCTTATGCAGGATGAGGAAAACAGGGAAAACATCATAGCTTTCCTTAAACAAAATGACGAAAATTATGAGAAACAAAAATAAAGATGGAGAGCATAATGAGAAAATCAATTTATCTTTTAATGGTGGTCTCGCTCTTGGCAGGCGTGACCTTTGTAGGATGCGAATCGGGGGACGATATGGAAAGCAAGTTCGCCAAAGCCTTATCCGATGTAAACAAGGATTGGCAACTTTATGAAATAGTTAAAAGCCGTGGCGCCCTTACGATAAAGGTGGAGGTTACCAGTATCATCTCTTTTAAAGAAGCGCAAAAAGCGGTAGCCGCCATTCACAAATCCGATCCGAAATTCGCCGGATATATCGATTTTTTCGATTCCAGAACAAGCACCGTGGTGAGGAAGATGGAGATTATTCCCGACTCTCCGTCTACCTGACGTAGTACGGGTCTTTATGGACAGAAACCAGGATTTTGGAGGCCAACTCAACTTCTTTGAATTGAGCCAGGAATTTTTTTCGCGCTTGAGCGAGTTCGCGGGCGCTGGCTTTGGCAAAACGGATCTGGTAGTAATTGACAGAATAATCATAACCGACTATTTCGCCATTTAGTGAGGCGATGATTTTTTCAGCTTTTTCCCTGCTTGTGGAGGGTGAAAAAGTGACGCTTATTATATTTTTTAAGATTTCAAGGCCGGTTTCCTTGTCTTCTATTATGTCATCTACCGATGGAGAAAAAAAACTGCGCGCAACAGAGCCTGAGTTCGATTTTTGCACAAATGACCGATCGTTGTTGTCAGAGCAACCTGTCCAGGCAACGCAAAAACAAAAGAAAACAATAAACCCAAGCGGCGCCAAAACATTAAGGCGAACGTCGGCTATTTTTTCCATTGACCACTATTACCCTGCATGTGGATTTATGACGTTACTTCGCGCATCTGAACCCGACGTAGGTATGGGAGTCATCAGGTATGCTTTTCAAAACAGAAAAAACTTTGCCGTTTTTAGCGTTGTCGAAAAACGAGCCGCCCATTACAATGCGGTATTTCTTATCATTGCCGTCCCAGCCGTTCACCCATTCCCATACATTGCCGGACATGTCGTGAACTCCATACGGGCTCACGCCGCTTTTGAAACTGCCGACTGGGACAGTACTTCCTGCTCCGGATTCCACAGTGTTTGCTTTTGCGCTATCGAAATCATTTCCCCACGGATAGATTCGCCCGTCGTCGCCCCTGGCCGCTTTTTCCCATTCCAACGCGGTGGGAAGCCGTTTGCCGACCGATTTGCAGTAAGCTTCAGCGTCAAAATAGGTCACCTCTGTGGCGGGATGGTCCTCTTTCCCGGTTGGAATTTCCCAATCTTTGATAGATTTGGCGATTTTTTCTTGTGTTACTTCGTATTTATCTATATGAAACGTTTTAACGTTGATAGCCTTCAAGGCGGCGCCGGATTTGAATTCACCACCAGCGATCTCTACCATCTCTTTCTCGCGCGCCGAGGTGAAAGAGGCATGCGCGACTATCATGGCAAGAACAAGAACGCCTAATAGAACCGATTTATCTTTATATATATGCAAAACTGATCCCCTTATGTTAGAAAATAATAAAATTTATTATTAAATTTGGAGCAAAATCAAAGCCATGACAAACATCCTAACGCCACATTATACCAGCTTTAGCTCAAAAATAAATTTAAACCCAAGAAATATATTTATAGCATACTCTCTTACCTCTTTTTTACTCTTTTTGATCCCAGCCTACGCTCAAGGGCAAACAGAAAAAAGCCAGCCGGTTAAAACAGAAAAACAGCTTCAGGCGGGAGAGGTGAAAACTCCTACGGCCGCTACCAAGCCTTTCAAGCGATCCGAGCGGCCAGCGTCGGAGAAAGGAAAAAACTGGAAAGGCGTTATTTCCAAAAGCAGGACAATAACCAATGCCAACAGAGCGGCTCCAGAAGCCGGTTTTGGAGACAAAACAGAGGCCGAAATCCAGAAGGAAAAGCCGAGAGAAGCTAAGATCGGGGTTCTTGGCGCAATGACCGGCCAGCTAAAACGATTCGGCATGGACGCCTCAAACGGAGCGGAGCTTGCCTCGGATGAATTAAACGCTAAAGGCGGAATCAGGGGTAAACAGTTCGAGCTTCTTGTCTTCGACACAAGAGGCGCGATCGCAGGCGCAAGGCAAGGAGTGGAGACTTTGTTACGACATAAAACCATCGGCATAGTCGGGGCGGCCACAGGAGAAGTCAGCTTCTCCGCTACTAAATTGCTTAACGACAACCAGATGATTATGGTTTCCGCCGGCTCCAGAAGGCGCCTGGGAGACACCGGCCCCTACAATTTCAGGAACACGTTAAACGACGCGGACGGCATCGGGTCGCTGATTGACTATATCTCAAAAAACAGGAAGTGGAAAACTGTCGCGTTGTTTAGCTCCGTGCTTAATGACTACTCAATACAGCTAAACGCAATATTCAAGTCGAAGCTTATGGAGCATAACTATGACATTACTCACGAGCTCTACCTCTGGTCAGACGCCATGAGCAATATAGGTGAAGATGAGCAGACGATCGTCGGCCAGGTAAAAAAACTTCAAAAAAATCCCCCTGATTTTGTCGTGTTTTCAGGCAACGGAAAAGAAGCGGTGAAGGTTGTTAACGAGATGAGGAGAAGAAGCCTGAATATCCCTCTGATGGGGGCCGAGGATATGGATGTTCCGGAATTGGCCGCTTTGGGCGCCAAGGCGGCCGGCGCTCTGATCTATAGCGGGTTTAACGTAAACTCAAAAACCCCCAAAGTCGCGGCTTTCGTAAACATGTATAAAAAGAAATTCGGCGCTCCGCCCACACGTCTTGCGGCGTTAAGTTATGACACATACCAGCTACTGGCCCAGGCCATTGAAAACGCTAAGTCGATGCGTCCAAGCCATGTGCGGGAAGCCCTCCTTTCCATTAAGAATTTTAATGGCGTCACCGGCGTAACAAGCATCGGCCCTACTGGCGAGGCTGTGAAAAAGGCATTTATTTTCGAGTTGAAAAAGCAGGACGGCAAGTACAGTTTTGTGAATATACAAGAAGGTTATTAAATTCAGGCAAGCCAATCTTAAGAGCGCAAAACATGATTGTTAAAGTTGCTTATGGGCCGGGACGGACTTTAGCGTTAAGACTTGTTGTGACATGCGCTTTGGCGTTGTCCGCCGCTTTGGCGCCGCCGCTTTATTGCGCCGACGATGATATGGTCTTCATACCCGAAGGAGAATTTCTGATGGGTAGCGCCGATGAGCAGATAGAGAAGCTCAAAGAGGTTTATGGCAAACACAGGCTTTACGGCGCTTATCCGTTTGACTGGGAAAAGCCTCAAAGACATATAGTCCTAAAAGCGTTTTATATAGATAAATACGAAGTTTCCAACAGGCGATACGCGAAGTACGTTAAGGCAACCAACGCTAAACCACCTTTAAACTGGGTCAATAGAGTCCCTCAGCCTTACTATGCAGATCACCCGGTTCTGTTTATTTCCCAGGAAGAGGCGAAAGCTTTTGCGAAATGGGCGGGTAAGCGGTTGCCGACAGAAGCGGAGTGGGAGAAAGCCGCAAGGGGCGTTAAAGGCGGCGTATACCCCTGGGGCGACGAATTCGATCCATACATGGCCGCCACAGCCGACTCTGACCTCAAGCTGATTATCGGCGCTTTGAACGCCGCTAATCACGCCAATAGAATCGGTCTGTCGCCGGGAGATGTCAGCCCTTTCGGAGTTCATGACATGGCGGGAAATGTGAGGGAATGGACATCTTCTTCAGACAAGAAAGACCCCACGATGAAAGTGGTCAAAGGAGCGTCATGGGTTGACCTGAGCCTGCTGGCAAGATCCGCCCACAGGGAATTCGTATATAAAGATTTCAGGAGCCACATCATCGGTTTCCGCCTTGTCAAAGACGCTAAAGCCGGGAAAACGAACAAGAGATAACCGACATCGCTTAAGGAGCCAGGTGGCAATGTTTAACAGGATATGGAAAAAGCTCACTATCGCGTTTATGCTGGTGGCGCTGACTCCGATAGCCTATTTCGGCTATCAAGACCTGCAGGCCGCCAAATCATCAATTCTGGACGAGGCGCTAAAGGAAATCTTTTTAAACAGCGTAACCAGGTCGAAAGAAATTGAGAGGGCGTTTATTAACGCCCATATGGACATCAGGTATTTGCGGTCGATTTTCTCTGTTCAGTTTCTTCTCGAAGCCGTCCGCGACAAGCCGGAGGAAGCGGGATTCTGGAAATCCCTGGTGGAGAAAGAATTCATCAGGTTTCTTTCCGTAAGGCGCGGGTATTCGAGAATCGGCCTGCTCGACGACTACGGAAACGAGACGCTGGTTGTGTTTCGTAACGGAAACCAGATCGTTTCCCTTGGAGACATGCACAGACGCAACAGACTGACATCCTCTTACTACGTTGAGGCCGCCCAACAAGGCAGATATGGCGTGACGGCTATTCCCATGACCAATATCGTACACCCTGGCCACGACCTTCGCCGGATTACTTTGGTGCGATACGCCACAAAAGCGCTGGATCAGGATTCCGGGGCTTTAGGAGTGATATATCTGGATCTGAACGGTTCGGAAATTTATGAAGGATTGAGTCAAACATCACTGGAGCGCAAGCGGTCTGCGGCGCTTGTGACAAGTAAAGGTAATTTTATTTTCAATCCATACGTAAATACCGGTCTGGACGCGGCGCGGATGAAACCATACTCCGATATGAGGGTCTCATACCCTAAAGCTGTCGTCTCGCAGATACTCTCCGGCCGGTCGGGAATAATATCCGACGATCCTGACAACCTTTTCGCATACAGCGCCGTTTATCCAGAGCCAGCCGACAAAAGCAGGTTTTACGCAGTGTTCGACGTATATCCCAAAAGGCTTTTCTCAGAAAAGCTGTATGAGATCAAGAAAAAATATATCCTGGCCGCTCTTGGCGCTTTTGGGTTTGTGATTATAGTGGCGGTGATCCTTTCCCGCGCGCTTACAAGGCCGATCAACAAGCTGATAGACGGAGTGGAGCGCGCTGGCAGACGTGAACTCGACCACAGGATAGATATAAAGTCTGGCGATGAGATCGAATCGTTGGCCAAAGCCTATAACATGATGGCAGATTCGCTAAAAGAGTATTCCGAGACACTTGAAAAAAAAGTAGAGGAGCGCTCCGAGCGTATTAAGCAGGTGGAGCGAAAACTGATGCAGGCTGAAAAGCTGGCGGCGATAGGTTTCCTGAGCGCCGGGGTGGCCCACGAGATAAACAATCCTATTTCCATCGTTGTTACCAGGCTTGAGCTTATCGAAAAAGCCATAGAAAAAGGAGACATGGAGACCGTCCGTAAAGACCTGGGGGTGTTAAGAAGCCATTCTGCGCGCATAGGAAGGATAGCGGGAAACCTGCTTACATTTTCAAGAAGCGGGTCTGGCGAGCCGGGGCAGGTCGATCTGAACGATATTGTGAGGGTGGTGGCGGATCTCATAGAGTATCCGGCAAAGAAAAAGGGGATGGACATAGTTGTGGATCTAGAGCCGGGTCTTCCATTCGTCTGGGCGAACGCCTCCGGCATAGAGCAGGTGATTTACAATATAGCCTATAACGCCTATCAGGCCTCCTCGTCCGGTCAAAAAATAGAGATCACGACAAGATCGGCCGGCGGCGGTAAAGTGAAGCTTGAAATAAAAGATAGAGGACACGGAATTCCCAAAGAGAAAGTCAAGCGGGTCTTCGAGCCTTTTTTTACCACAAAAGAAGTGGGCCAGGGCACAGGCCTGGGCCTTTCAATAAGCTACGGTCTTGTGAAAGGATTTGGCGGCTCCATAGAAGTTGACTCCGATCCAGACACGGGAACCGTATTCACCGTGACACTCGACACGGGATCAAAAATGTTATCCGAAAATAATAAAGGCCTGATTTCGGCGGATGTCTGAAAACAAAAAGATAAAAGGGACTGTCCTGGTCATAGACGACGAGCCTGACCTTCTGGAAAGCTATGCGCGCATATTGGAGGCCGGGCGCTACAAGTGTATAACCACAAGCGATCCTTTCGAGGCTTCCAGCCTGGCCCTCTCCGCCCGGCCAAACGCAGTAATTACCGATTTTAAAATGCCCGGTAAAAGCGGAGTTGATATCCTACGGGACGTGCGGCGCCAGATACCCTATGTGCCGGTAATCATAATATCCGCATATGCTACTGTAGAAGGCGTTGTGGAGGCGGTGAAGCTAGGAGCGTTCGATTACCTGCCAAAACCTTTCACCAGCGACCAGTTGATTATCACAGTTCGCAGGGCGGTCGATCAATGCAGGCTTTACCTGGAGAACATCGCCCTGAAAGACAAGCTACAAGAGGATTTTTTCAATCACCATCTCGTGGGGAAGCATCCACGGATTCTTAAAATTATCAAAATGATCGAAAAAGTCTCGGCCGCCAAGACAAATATACTGCTCTATGGTGAGCAGGGGGTCGGTAAAGAGCAGGTAGCAAGGGCGATACACAAAAACAGCGAAAGAGCGAACGGGCCGTTTGTGCCAGTCGATTCGGCCACATTGACCAGAGAAAACCTGGAGGCGGCTCCTGTAAAAGGCGCAAACAGATCGTCTGACAGTCAGAACAAAAGCGTTTTTGAGGCCGCAGAGGGAGGCGTTTTATATCTTGAGAAAATAGAGGATCTCGACATCGGAATACAGGCCAAGTTGTTAAAAGCGCTCCAAGATAAAGAGACGGTTCGGCGGGGCGGATGGGAAGCGGTTCGTATCGACGTGAGAATGATAGCCTCCAGCACACGCGACCTGCGCGAGGCGTTGAATGATGGCCAGTTGCGCGAAGACCTCTACTATCACCTCAATATACTGAAGATCGAAATTCCGCCCCTTCGTCATCGAAAAGAGGATATTGGTATCTTGTGCGATCATTTTCTGAAAGAATACGCTCGCAGAGAAGACACCAGACCCAAAACACTCAGCTTCGAATCGCTATCGAAGCTTATGGAATATAATTGGCCCGGCAACATAAGTGAGCTTAGAGACGTGATAGAGACAGAGGCTTCGCTATCAAACAGCGATACGCTTGCGCTTAAAGATATCCCGGAAAACGCGCAACCGCCGGGCCCCTTGAGCGGTTTGACTTTCAAAGAGGCCAAGCGCGTATGGATGAGGCAATTTGAAAGACAATTTCTAGAGGACCTTCTTTTGATGAACAAAGGTAATATATCCCAGGCGTCAGAAGAGGCGGGTATAGCGAGGATGTCGTTATATAGAATGTTAAAAAGAAACGACCTGACTAAACTTGCCCTCCATGAGCGTTCTGTGGAAAAAGGACGCCTCTCGGACGAAGGCCCGGAAACGGGCGGGCGGCGCAAATGAAGTTGTTGTTTTCCCGGCGCTCGGCAAGCTCCGTTCAGTTTTTATAAGCCAGACGTGAACGCCCAAAAAATATACACCGTCTCCTTTTTCATGTCCGGCGCCGCCGGTCTGATATACCAGATTGTCTGGATAAGGATGTTCTCCCTTGTATTCGGCGCTACTGTCTTCGCGGTGTCGATGGTGGTGGCCGCTTTTTTAGCAGGCCTTGCGTTAGGCAGTCATTTCCTGGGGCAATGGGCGGATCGTCTGGAAAAACCGGTGGCCTGGTACATAGCGCTGGAAGTGGCTATAGCCGTATCGGCCATAGCGGTCAGCGGCTCGATAGATACACTCGATAATCTTGTCACCGGCATGATGACGGTGGAGTCGATCGGATCGCTCGGCTGGCAGGCTTTAAGGTTTGTTTTACTTTTCACCATACTGCTTATTCCCACCTTCCTCATGGGGGGGGCTCTGCCGGTGATGAGTAAATTCTACGTAAAAAATTTCGACGGTATAGGCCTTGGAATAGGATCGCTTTACGCGGCCAACACATATGGGGCGATGGCGGGATGTTTTTTCGCCGGATATCTTTTGATCAGCCAGCTGGGTGTGTGGGGCGCGTTGATGACGGCCTTCTGGCTGAATATGGCTGTGGCCTCCCTGGTCTGGGCCGCTCCGACCGGAGTAATCAAGGAAAAAAAGAAAACGAAAAAAGCTAAAGGGAAGAAAAAAAAGCGCGAGACGCCGGTCGATAACAGGCCGGATGAAGCGCCATTTACAGCAAAGATACCCCTGGAGCTGTCATTGCTTTTGGCGGGGCTGGCCGGCTTTACGGCGTTGGCTTTCGAAATTTTATGGACTCGCGCGTTCATAGTCTCTTTTAAGTCTACTGTATATCTGTTTAGTAATCTTTTGACGGTCTACCTGCTGGGGATTGCGCTGGGAAGCCATTTCTTTTCAAAAAGGCTCGACAGCCTCAAAGACCCGATGCGGCTTTTCGGGTTCGCGCAGATAATGATAGGCGTCTGGGGGTTTGTAAGCGTTTGGTTGTTCTACAAGTTCCCTGATTTGGCCGAGGGGGCCGGGGCGGCTTTAAATGGAATGAGCCTTGGCAAGGATGTCTTTATAACACTCGGTTTAATGGCGCTCGGTTTTCTGTTTCCCACTTTCCTTTTCGGGGTGTCTTATCCTTTGATATGCCGCGTAACCACCGATTCGATCAGCTCTCTTGGCAGGTACGCCGGCATGGTTTACGCCGTAGGAACCATGGGCGGTATCGCCGGATCACTGTCTGCGGGTTTTCTCTTCTTGCCACTGCTTGGGCTTCAGAAAAGCTTGTTCCTTGTATCTGTCATAGGTATGGGCATCGGCTACATTTCCCTGTTGTCGGCGGTTTCGCGCAGAGGAACCGGCTGGGTGTTTCCTGTGTCGGCCATAACAGCGATGCTTGTTGTCGTGAGCATATTGATATCGGGCGTCGATATCGGGCTTGGCGGCGCCTCCAAAGATAGAATCGTATTTTCCGAAGAAGATGTTATGGGGACGGTAAAAGTCATGCAAAACCGGGAAAAAGGCCCGTTGACACTAATGGTCAACAACTATCAGCTTGCCACCAGTGACGATGTGGCTGTCCGTTTCGGGCATATTCCGCTCCTCCTCAAGCCGGACGCCAAGGACGTTTTGCTCATATCCCTGGGGTCAGGCATCACCGCAGGCTCGGTGGGACGTCATCCGGTAGAAAGAATCGATTGCGTCGAGATAGTTCCGTCGCTTATCGACGCTCAATATCTTTTCGACAAGGACAACCACAACATCATAGCCGATAAACGTTTTCACCTTACGCTCTGGGACGGACGGCACTACCTCAAGGTTACAAACCGTAAATACGACCTGGTGATATCCGACCTGTTCCAGCCAGACAGCGCCGGCGTGGGAAGCCTCTACTCGCTGGAGCACTTTAAAAATGTGAAATCAAAACTCAAAAGGGGGGGCGCCATGGCCCAGTGGCTTCCCCTGTACCAGCTTTCCCCCGACAACCTCAAAGTGATTATGCGTACTTTCGCCTACGCTTTCGAGCATGTCCTCGTATGGTCGGGTGATATAAACGCCGAGCTTCCAACATTGATGCTTCTGGGCTCCGCCGAGCCTATAGGGTTTGAACTCGATTCACTGGTAAAAGCTTTTCAAAATGAAGATGTGCGAAAAGACATGATCGAAAGCTCCGATCCCCTTTCCTTCCTTAGTTTTTTCGTTATGGAGAGGCCGGGCGTTCTGGAATTTACAAACGGGCATAAAATAAACACTGACAACCTGCCCCTGATAGAATATACCGCACCCGGTAATATCTGGGCCAGATCGGCCAACGCAATCAAAAATTTCAGATCTCTGATTAAAGCCAGGGAAAAGATAAACCTGACGGCATCGAAATCGGCGGATAGTAAAAAGCTGGCCGAGGCTGTTGGAAAATATTTCAAGGGAAGGGAGTTGCTACTTGAGGGAAGAATCGATCATGCGTCACGTAACTATCCCGACGAGTTAAGGAAATATAAACAAGCCGCTAAGCTGACCCCCACGGATCCTTTTCTGGGTCTTGCGATTTTTGATCTTGGTTTTATGTATTTCAACAGGGGAGATTTCAAAACGGCAACGAAAATTTTCAAGTGGGCTAAACTCATTAATAACAACCTGCTGGAAGTTCATTTCTATCTTGCAAAAGCGTACCAGTACCAAGGCTTGGATAAGGAGGCTTTAGAAGCGCTTAAAGAGCTTGAGCGATTGAACCCGGAATTAACCGAGACGCTACTAAAGCAGAAGTAAACTCGCCCCTTCGTATAACGAAACGTTCTCTTTATTTTAAAACGAATAATATAAAAGCAACATCGGTGAAAACAGGCCCGGCTCAAGGTAACATATTGATTGATAGTGAGTTACTGGTTTTTCAGGAGTCAATCCCGCTCAGAGAGAATTAGAATGGTTATTTTATTTGATTCAACGCCGATTAGCGCTATTAGAACAGATTGAAATATAACCAGTTAACTTTATATTTAATTCCATTTACTTGGTATATCGTTTGCATTCTCAGGTTGCCCATACATCCGTTTTATGCGGAATTATGTAACTTATTGAATGGAAGGGGGTGTCTAAATGAAAAAGACAAAAATTCTTGTGTCCATGGTTTTTGCGGTTGTGTTGGCTCTGTCTGCTTTTACCGTCTCGACTGTTTACGCTGGGGCGCTAGGCAACGGCTCTGCAATAACAGACACTCTTCAGATTGGTGTTATCACGAGCTTAGGTGATCGCAAACTTACGATCAAGACCGAGTTTGAGAAGACTCCGAAAAGCTATTCGCTTGAGCTTCTGCCTGAGTGCTATGTTATGACAGCCATGAGAGGCCATTTCAAGAAATTCAAGGAGCTCAAAAAGGGCGATCTGATCGCCGCCTATGGCTGGTACAAAGGAGGAAAGTGGAATGCTCGCAGGATCGACATTCTAGACAGGAACGATTATCTGATCAAGCGCCTGGCTTCAGACGCAAAATCGGGTAGTTATTACAAACATGAAAGATAACCTAAGATAGGGGGTGAGCAGTTTTGAAAAAATCCATTATATTTAGTTTGGCGCTGATTATAGGCGTCACACTTCTTTCGGTTAAGGCCGAGGCCAAGAAGACCGTCCTGACTCCTTTCGATAAACGTGACTGGCACGTGACCGAAAAGTATGACAGCGACGCGCCTTTGCGTGACTACGCTATCTTGTACGACGCTGGCGGCGTTGATGGCGCTATCGGCGTTATCGGCATTCCGTCGATGAGGACATACCGCCATATCAGGGTGGGTGTGGATCTTCACAACTTTCCGTTTTCCGGCTCCAACGCCGGGAATAATAACGGTACGCCTGACGGTAAGTACCTGTATGTCTCCGACAAAGGGGCCAACACTATCGGCGAGGTTAATCTCCAGACAGGCTGGACTGAAAGAATCTTCGCCTTACCGGTGCCTTTTGGTATCCACCACTGCGCCGCCCTGTCGCCCAACGGAAAATATCTGTTCGCCACAGGCGAGTTGACAGGCAAAATGCTCAAGCTGAGGCTCAGTGACGGCGCCACGACGGTGCTTAACATTCCGCCCGCGCCGAGCTCTCCAGATTATCCGGACACGAGTAAAGACGGAAAGTATGTATTTTCCGGCAACTACTATCACTCCACTGTCATGGTGTTCAGCCAGGATCCTTTCAAGCTGATCAAAGAGATACCGGTCGGTAAAAACCCGCACGGCACGAATGTTAGCCCGACTAACAGGATGGTTACCGTATGCGACAAGCTTTCAGCTACTCTGTCGGTTATCGACGTGGAGACACTGAAGGTTCATAAGGTTATTCCAACCGGCGCTGGCCCACTGCATAACCAGATCGACTCACTTGGCAAGTATGTTTACCAGTCTTGCTTCGTGTCCGACTCTACTTCGAAGATAGATTTGCAGCGTATGCAACTTGTCGACGAGTTTCCAATCCACTATCGTGTTGGTCACAACTCGATAGCTCCTGACAACGCTTATTATGTATCGCAAAACAAGTTCTCGACCGGTCTTTTTACACCGACGGGAATAGTGTTCGCGGTCAACTTTGAGTTAGAGGATATCGACGAAACTTCTGACACATACGGCAAATCTGTCAAGATTATTCCGGTGGATGGTGAGCCTCACGAGGGGCGTCAGATTTTCGCCACATTTATCCAGCGTTGGAACACCGGTAAAGGCGACGATCTGTTTACCAAAGGTTATGACCTTGGTGACGTTCATGTCTCTTTCGGCGCTAAAGGGCGCCCCGGTCTGCCAGCCAACGTTCATCCGCAACTTGAGCCTCGTCACGTGGCCAACACCAAGAAAAGGTGGGTGCCACGGGATAACGGCAAGCCTGGAATCACCAAGGATGGCGATGTATACGTGATCCGTGTCAAGGGCTTCTCTTATGGTTATGTGCCAAGGTTTATCCATGTGCCAAAAGGCGCCAAAGTGAGGATTATTTACACCAATATCGACAAGGCGGCCGGTCTGACAAAGAATCCGGATGTCACCATGGGGCTGAATATATATGGCTTCTATGGTCCGCGGACGATGATTATCGGTGTGCGCGGCATGTCAATGGTGGCCGAGTTCGTAGCTTCGAAGGCTGGTGAGTATGAGTTCTTTTGCCAGCACTTCTGCGGTCCCTTGCATCTTGAGATGCGCGGAACGTTCTTTGTCGATCCACCGGGGCAACAGGCCTCTTTGGCCGTCGGTGACTATGACAGTGTCTCCATGAAGGAGCAGTTGGTCGATGAGAATGAGCATGTATGGGTCGTAGGTACTAACAAGCTGATGAATACTCTGACTGAAGGTAAGGAGCCTACCATATAGGCGCCCCATTTCTTCGTTAGAGTTGTGTTATTCTCAGGAGACCGGGCTATAGCGGCCCGGTCTCTTTTTTTAAGTAGTGAAAAATGAGATTGTCATCGAAGTTTCCGATTGCGGGGGTACTTATCCTTTTAATGGCTACAGGCTGTACCAGTAAAAAGGAAGAAACTGTATTGCCCGCTACTACGCCTGATAAAGTAGTTTTGCGTTTTTTTGATCTTATCTCTGAAGGCGGAAAGCTGACAAACATGGAAGCTATGAAATTGATTAGCGCCAAGACGTCCAGGGTGGATCAAAATACTTTTAGAAAATGGACTCAGGAATTCAGCAAAGAATCGAAAATCAAAGTAGTTAAAACAGTCATTAATAAAAAACGGGACGGAGATGGATACCTGATTGCGAATGTGTCAATGGAAGTTATGTCACCGTCGGTATTCGGCGGAGATTTTAAAAGCACGTCCAGCATGAACCTTATATTGAATGAAGAGGCCCACAAATGGGAAATAGATTTTCTGGCCCAGACGGTTAACGAAGATGATTTTCTTAAAGCTCCGAAAGACGCCAGGGCCGTGCCTTTGGAGCCTTCGATACGCGAAGATAAAGTTGAACCCAAAAAAGTTGAACCCAAAGTTGAAGCGAAAGTTGAAGCGAAAGTTGAAGCGAAATGATTAAAACGTTAGTGGACTGGTTTGATTTAAGGCTCGGCGTCAGAGATTTTTATGATCGGCACATAGCCTATCCGCTCCCCGAAGGCCTTAACATCTGGCACGTTTTCGGTGGTCTTACCATAGGTTGCATTTTAATTCAATTCATCACCGGCTTCTATATGCTCTGGTACTACATCCCGCTACCAGATTTGGCGCACCAGAGCATCAACGATATGTGCAACCAGACTTCTTTTGGCGCCTTGTTCAGAAACGTCCACAGATACAGCGCCACGCTGACGATAGTATTTATATTTATTCACTTTATCCATATTCTGGCCAAGCGGTCTTACAGGCCGCCAAGAGAACTAAACTGGTGGACAGGGTTGACGCTGGCTTTGGTTTTTGTCATGTTTCTAATAACGGGTGTTGTCATGCCCTGGGATTGGCGTAGCTATTGGGAGCTGGTAATATGGACCGACTGGATCGGTACGATACCTCTGCTGGGTGAGTATATCAAAGGCCCGATGTTATACTACTTTTCACTCGGTCGGAACTTTTCTTTGCATATATACTTTCTTCCGGCCATTTTTGTGGGGCTGGTGTTAATTCACATAATCCTTTTCCGCCGTTTGGGCCTTTCTAAAAAAGTATAAGAGCGGTATAACCGGAGTAACAGCTTATGAACGAAAGCGAAAATATATCAGGCGGTAAGGGCGGTTGGAAATGGTGGCCGCATATGGTCGTGATTTTGTCGTTGTTGATGCTAGTTGTTCTCTTTTTCGTTAGTTTTCTGGCCGATCGGTTCCCGGTGCCCGACGATGCGCCCCTTGAAATACCTTTTCCCGACGCCGGGGAGAATGTGCCAGGGCCGGAATGGCTTTTCCTTCTGTTTTGGCTCCCGTTCTGGTATTTCAAAGGCCATCTGAAAAAATACCTCTTTTTGACAAGCGTAGTGCCAATAGCAATTTTTCTCTATTTCATGATTTTACCCTATATCCATAAAATACCTCTTCATCGCATTCCCGGCCTTAAGATAATATTGGAAAAAGTGAGGGGAATGGGAAGCGGACTGATAAAAAGCTTAATCTACGCCCTGCCGGCTCTGATATTAGGAGCGATTCTTACCACAGGAGTTTATAGAAGCGGCCACCAGGCCAAAATCTTGGGATGCGACGCCTGTCACAACCCCGCAATGGGTCACAGAATGGCTATACCACCGGTAAACGTTGCGACATACTATTCGGTTGATCGCGCAAGGCAGATCGTTAGCGCAAAATACAGGGCAGGCAAATCGTCCGGCGTTAACGCCGAAGGGGAGTTGTTGCACGACAATAAAGATGACGAGGGGGGCTATAAAGACGCCAACTGGCAGATGAGGCATATGTATGAGCCCACCTTTACTTGGTGAGCAGGCCCGGATTGCCGCGCCTGTCAGAGGATTTGTTACTTTCATAGCTGTATCCTTGCTTATCATTTGCGCCCCCGCCCAGGGGAGCGCGCAAAAGGGGCTAAGCGGTGTCGCTAAACCTAAGATTACATTGTTGAGTCCGTATATGGCCTCTAAGGCCCCTGATATAGAAGAGTTTACTCTTCCTAAAAAGTACAGTGTTCCGAATGGAATCGCCATAGACTCCAAAGACAGGATATGGCTAACCGAGATGGGCGCGAATTCGCTGGCGGTTTTCGATCCTGCCTCGTCGACGCTTAAAGAGTATCGGATTCCTTCGACTGTGGGCATGCCGGAATCTGATTGGAAATATGATCCAAGAAATCGGACAGCGCCGACAAATAAGCCGATTAACATTTATAGTGTTGGCGAGCCCGGCGCCGTGATAGTCGATTCGAGCGACACGGTATGGTTTGTGATGCAATTGGGTAACTCCGTGGCCAGGTTCGATCCGGTTAAAGAAGAATTTACAGAGTTTATGATGCATACTCCGAATTCACAGCCCTACGATCTTGCGTCGGACTCTAAAGGCCTGATCTGGTTTGTCGAACAAAACAAGGGTGTACTGGGATACCTGGACGTAAAAAAGAAAAAGAACGTGGAGATTGAAATCGGGTCTGGCGCTAACTTGATGGGTATTGCAATCGACAACGCCGACAAAATCTGGGTAGGCGATGTGGCTCACAACCTTATCATACGATACGACCCGGACACAAAGAAGATAAGGAGATTCCCGATTTCCGTGCCGGTATCGCAACCGGGGCAGATGCGGTTCGACAAAAACGGCGTTTTATGGATATGCAATCTTCATAGCCAGCAACTCGGTGTGCTCATGCCGGAGCCTGATGTGTATAGCGTGGTGGATTTGCCTGGCTGGAACGCCGTCCCCCAAGCGCTTGCCATAGCGGACAACGGCGATGTCTGGATTGTTGACAGCATGACGAATCAGATCGGTTTTTTTGATCAGACGGGACTGGCCTGGAGTCTTTTCAGCATCCCCACCCCCAACTCGCAACCAATGGGCATTGCCATAGACTCTAAAGGCGCCATCTGGTTCACGCAAAGCGACCGCAAGGCAAACAAGATAGCGCGGCTTTTGCCATCGACGATTGTCAAACCCGAATCCTCCTCTCCCGCCGGGGAAAAGAGCGGTGGCATGGTCAATAAACTAAAAGGAAAGTCATCCATCTCCGATGAGACAACATTTTACATTTTAGGCATTGTCGTTTTAGCGGTTTTTTTCACAGGCGTTTTTCTGTTTATACGGCTCCGCTCAAAGTCGTGACAATGCGAGTATTCGCCTGCTCACTATTTTCCGCCGGTGTTTTCGTCCTATCATTTGCCTCTTTATTATCGGCTTCTGACGACTTATTCACCGAATATCCATTAGCAAGAAAAGACGCATATCCTACTGCGGTTACCGCAGGGCAGGATGGCTCTATATGGTTTCTGGAGTTTACCGCAAACAAGCTGGCCCGGTTCGATCCGGAATCTGGTGAGCTCAATGAATACCCCATCCCCTCAAGCAAGAGCGATTCCTCGGAGATAACCATAGACAGGAAAGGAGTAGTCTGGTTTAGCGAACAAGATACAAACGCCATAGGCATGTACGACCCTTCAACCGGAAAGTTCGCCGAGTATATCCTGCCCACAAGAAAGACAAGGCCTGTTTCCATACTCGCCGCCAAAGACGGAAAGATATGGACTCTCGGCTGGAACAGCGACTTGCTTGTAAGCTTTGAGCCGAAGTCGGGCAAGTTCAAGGAATACACGATTCCTTGGGCCAACAGCAATTCTTATGACTTGGCCGAAGACGCGGATGGAAAGCTCTGGTTTGTTCAACGCGCTAACAACAGTCTGTCAATGTTCGATCCAGACGTGGGAAAATTCAGAAGGTGGAGAATATCAAAACAAAATCAGTCTCCCCTGGGCACGGTAGTTGATTCAAAAGGATACGTATGGTACATACGCATGATAGACAACCAGCTTGTGCGGTTTAATCCAAAAACGGAAAGCTCGACGCCATACATGCTTCCTAAAAACAAAGGCACCCAGCAAATAAAGCTCGGCCCCAATGATGACATATGGCTTGTCCAGAGCACAGACAACAGGCTGGTGAGGTTCAACCAGGAAACAGGTCTTACTCAGAAATTCAACATACCGGGCGGTAAGGGGAAACCTAACTCACTGGCTATCGATAGAAAATCGCAAGTATGGTTCACCGAATCCTTTCCGGCAAAGCTGGGAATGCTCGACAGCAAACTGGCCGGAGAATTGAAAAGCTCCCTCAAAGCTACGTTCAAGCCTGAGGATCTGTTCAAAAAATAGCCGGGCGTAGTCTTTATGTCTTGGCGAAATGACGCAATAGATAGAAGGCGAGTGAGCGTTGTGACACAAACAAATCAGCTGTCTTTTACTCATTTTATCATTCTTGCGCTCTTTTTCGTGTCTGGCGCTGTCGGCCTGGCGTATGAAATAGTCTGGGTCAGGCAACTGTCTTTATTTCTGGGCGTGAGCATTTACGCGGTAAGCGCCGTCCTGGTGGCTTTTATGGGAGGGCTTGGCGTGGGCGCGGAGCTTTTCGGAAGGCTCCTCGACCGGGGTTTTTCGCCTGTGCGTCTGTATAGCGTTCTGGAAATCAGTCTGGCGGTTTACGTATTGCTGTTTCCAGTTATCCTCGATATTCTCAAGGCGGTGAGCGTTTTAGCTCATGGGGGACAGGAGGGAATTTCTTTATACATCATCTTCCTTAGGTTTGCTCTTGCCGTTTTAGCGTTGTTGATTCCAACCGTCCTGATGGGCGGGACGCTCCCTGCGCTGGTTAAATACTTTTCAACGATAACAGATAAAAGCCACGGATCTTTGGCGGGATCCCTGTACGCCGTGAATACGATTGGAGCGATGACAGGTTGTATCGCCGCAGGGTTTGCGATGATAGAGATTTTCGGTCTTACAGGCTCGCTAAGGATAGGAGCGTCGCTTAACCTGTTTTGCGGAGCGGCCGCATGGCTTATCGCCGGTGAAACAGTATGGAAAACAGATAGGCCGGACGACAAAACCAGACAACAGAAAAGGAAAAAGCAAAGCCCCCGGCAAGAGTCTCTTCCGCTGGTCTTTTACGCAATCACAGGGTTTTGCGCTTTAGCGCTAGAGCTTTTGTGGACCAGAACATTGTCTTTATTATTAAACAACACAACATACGCCTTTACTCTTGTTCTGGCCGTTTTTCTTTTTGGAATAGCCGCCGGAAGCGCCATCGTTTCCAGAATCAGGATAAATTCCCAGGAGAAGAATCTTTATTTGTTCGCAAGCGCGATGATAGGCATAGGCGTGATGGCTTTATTGTCCCTGGTGGGCATGGCGCTCAACCAGTCTATGGTCGGGATATTTTCAGCTGTCCTGGGCGCGAGCGGCTGGGTCTCCGACTCCTTCCCAGGAGGCGCGCCGATGGTGTCGGCGATTTTGTTTTCGCTGATAATCGTCACTCCCTGCACGCTTATTATGGGCGCCTGCTTTCCTCTTGCCATAGGGACGGGCGCGCCTGGAAAAGAGCGAGTCGCAGGGCGGGTCGGCAGGTATTACGCGGTCAACACAATCGGTAGCGTCGCAGGCTCGCTGGCGGCGGGCTACTTTCTTATTCCAATGATCGGCGTCCAAAAAAGTATAGTGGCGATCTCGGCGGTGGCTATGCTGGGCGGACTCACGCTAATGTTCATTAAAGCTCCCAAGCGCTGGTTCTGGACAGCCGTGACGACTTTTATATTAGCTGTCGGGCCTACAGCGTTTATCATTTACAGCCCCGATATCGCCTACAGGCTAAGCTCGCAAAAACTGGACGCAGGTAGCGAGGTCGAGTTTTACGAAGAGGGGCCAGCAGCCACGGTTCTGGTGTCGGCGCAATACACTGACCTTAGCGTTGGGAGAAAACCGATTAAAAGGATATGGATAAACGGCGATCCGATAGCCGGAGCCTTCCGGGAGGCTTTGCAACTTGAAAAACTACAAGCCCACATCCCTCTTTTGTTACACCCCGATCCTGAAAACGCGCTTGTCATCTGTTTTGGAACCGGCTCCACCGTGGGCGCCGCTCTGACCCACGGGCTCAAGGAGGTGACCGCCCTCGACATTTCCCGCGAAGTGTTTCACGCCGCGCCGTTTTTCAAAGATGGCAACCTTGATGTGGCGAACTCTGCGCGGGTCAAGATGGTAGAGGAAGATGGAAGGAATTTTCTGCTCACCACCCGCAGAAAGTTCGACTTTATAACGGCAGAGCCCCCGCCCCCCTCCAACGCGGGAATAGTCTCTTTATATACAAAAGAGTTTTACGAGTTATGCAAAATAAGGCTTGCTGAAAACGGCATGGTTTCCCAATGGATACCTATCCATCATATGTCGCTTGATGATATTAAATCTCTCGTGGCCGCGTTTGTCGATGTTTTTCCCAACAGCGCCATGTGGTACACAAAATGGGACATTATAATGATAGGATCCAATAAGAAAATTGTGATTGACTCCAACAGTATCGCTGAAAAAATGAACTCGCCGCAGGTAAAGGCAAGCCTGGCCGAAATAGGCGTGTATAATGTGGACAACCTCCTTTCCAAATATATGATGGGCCCCGAAGGTCTGCGGCGTTTTATCGGCGGCGCGGCCCCGGTTACAGACGACCTGCCCACAGTGGAGTTTACGGCTCCACGTGTCCAATCCAGAGGCGTTATTATAAAAGGTGAAAATCTTTCGGCGATCTTAAAGAACAGGGAATTCCCTGAAGTGGTTTTTGGCTCTGGCGAAGAAATGAAGAAGTTTAAAAAATATTTTGTGTCCCAGAATTATTTTTACCTCGGTCAGGTGGATAGAAACAACAACAACATGGCCAGGGCGGCCGGTCATTATGACGCGGCGTTGAGAGTCGAGCAAGACAACAACGACGCCAGATACGCGTACCTTTCTTTGAACCTGGTCACACTTTACGCCGCGCTCGATCACAAAAGGAGCGGCCTGGGTCTTTCCATGCTCAAGGAGACGGAAAAACTCGATAAAGAAAGGCTGTTTTCGCCCCAGTTAAAATATCTCAAAGGGATGTTTCTCGTTCAAGCTGGAAAGGAGGTGGAGGGGGCGCGGAAGCTCGAAGAAGCGATCCGGCTCGATAGCGATTATTTCATGGCGATCGTGAATCTTGCGGGGCTATACAATACAAAGCTGAACCGGCCCAAAAAAGCCAGGGAGCTTTACGCGCAGGCGATAAAGACAAAGTCGTCGAAGACTGAAAAGCGGTTGGTTCGTAAGGCTATGGAGAAGCTTCCCGCCGTAGAGTCGATGGCTATATTTAACCAATAATAATTATAGTGAGGTGAGCGATGAGATACTGGATTCTTGTTTTGGTTCTTTTAATTACATCCGTTTCCGGAGCCTCTGCTTTCGAATTTAAATGGCCCGGCGACAAGGGCAAAGCCGCAGAGGCCAAGAAGGCTGAAAATATTTACAGAGAGGCGAGGGCGGCGTATGGATCGGCGGATTACGCCAACACGATTAAACTGTCTTCAGAAGCGATTAAACTAAACCCGGAACTGGCCAAAGCCTACGGGCTACGCGGCAAAGCCAGCAAGGATATGGGGGATGTGGATGGCGCCATCAAAGACCTCGATCATGCGATAAAGCTCGACCCGAAGCTTGGTGAGGCTTATTATACTCGCGCCCAGACGCACGAAATCATGGGTGACATGAAACAAGCTGGCGCCGATTACAAAAAAGGCTGTTCGGCTGGTTTTCGCGACGCATGCGAGTGAAACTTGTTTCGTTTAACCGTAATGTGGAGGCTGTTATGATCTACGCGCTTAAAAGTATGGTTTTGACGATGCTGATTACTTTTTCGTTTTCAGCTGTGGCGGTGGCGGGAGGGGACGCGGCCAGTGGAGAAAAGCTGTTTAACAGCAAGGCGTTTAAGTGCAAGGCTTGCCATAGACTGACCGGCAAGAAAAAAGTCGGCCCTGGTTTAAAAGGAATTATGTCCAGACGAAGTGAAGGCTGGCTGACCCAATGGCTAAGCGATCCCAAGAGGACCTGGGACGAAAATAGCGCTGAAACCCAGGAGATGAGGAAGTGGAAAAAGGGGAGGGATAAAGCTAAAAAGACAAACATGAAAATGAAAAAGAACCCTTCTGGTCAGGAGGTCATGGATATCATCGCGTTTCTGAAAAAGAACGACGAAAGTTGAGCCGTCTATTGCGGTAACATCAGCTCTTGTCTGGCGTATATATCTGACGCTTCACTCCAGCCGGGGGCTTTTTCAAGCCGGAGGCTCTTTCAAGCCGGGGGCTCTTTCAAGCCGGGGGCTCTTTCAAGCCGGGGGCTCTTTCAAGCCGGAGGCTCTTTGTATCTATTGGTCTGCTCTGAGTTGGGGGTATCAGGATCGATGGATCGATTCGGAGAATGAAATAGCGCTTGGCGCGGGATCTCGGAGACCCC
>ENA-ORDP01000326-ORDP01000326.1-marine-sediment-metagenome-genome-assembly--contig:-NODE-326-length-32432-cov-4.185564_pt1 | contig 32432 bp, 32 predicted proteins | sample MGYA00248627_ERZ508539 | MGnify/ENA primary metagenome ERZ508539 (study PRJEB26208, sample SAMN05571518) | marine sediment metagenome | biome: deep sea; feature: Hydrothermal vent; material... | reverse complement strand
CGAGTGTAACCCCATATCCCTGTTTTTCTATATATTTTAGGGGGTTTGTGACAGAGGGATGCTCTATCCGTGAGGAGATTATGTGTCCCTTTCCAAAGGACTGCACAAAACCGATGATCGCGAGATTATTTGATTCTGTGCCGCCGGAGGTAAAGATTATCTCTTCCGGGCTTGCCCCTATGAGTTCTGCTACTGCGGTCCTTGCACCTTCAAGAAGCTCGTGTGCCTCTTTGCCGGCTATATGAGAGCTTGAGGCATTGCCGAATACATTTAAGGCATCACAGATGGCATCCCGTATTTCTATATCAACGGGGGTTGTGGCATTATGGTCAAGGTAAATCATAGCTCTCTGTGTATCACCTTTATTTCAAGGTCAAATGTTGAACGGAGGTATTGAGACAGTTCCTCTGCAATTACCGGAGACCTGTGCTGTCCGCCGGTACAGCCGACGCCGATGGTCAGGGATGAACGGCCCTCTTTAAGATATTCAGTAACCAGGAAATTTATAAGGTCTTTGAGCTTGTCAAGTAGTTTGTTAGTTACAGGATTGTCCAGAACGTACTTCTTTACCGGCTGATCAAGGCCGTTGAGCTCTCTCAGTTCAGCAATAAAGTATGGATTCGGCAGAAACCTTATGTCAAAGAGGATGTCCACTTCCTGAGGTATTCCGAATTTATACCCAAAAGAGATGATGTTAATACCCATGGAGGGCGTTTGGTCTCCACCAAAGGCCTCCATAATAAAGGACCTTAGCTGGTGTGGGGTGTATGATGATGTATCAATAACCCTGTTTGCGAGTTTCCTCAGGTCTGAGAGATATTCGGCCTCTAATTTCAGGGCGTCCCGGATGTCTCCGCCGGAGGTTTCAGCCAAGGGGTGGGGCCGCCTTGTCTCTTTAAACCGCCTTAAGAGAACAGACCTTTCAGCCTCAAGGAAGACAACCTCTGCATCATAATCTTTCCTGAGAGAGTTAATAGACTCCTCTACGCCGTCAACAAAGCTCTTCTCCCTGACGTCAACGCTGATTGCCACTTTTTTTATATTGTTTTCCGACGTGGAGAGATTGATGAAATTCTTAAGCAATTGAGGCGGAAAATTATCTATGCAGAAAAAGCCGACATCTTCAAGGGCCCTCAGCGCTACTGTTTTACCGGCACCTGAGAGCCCTGTAATAACGACTATTCTGATGGGTGCATCATGCTGGTTCAATTAACCCGAAATCTCCATCTTTCATTCTGTAAAGGACATTGATACTGCCGCTATCTGCACTGGCGAATACAAAAAAATCCTTGCCAAGGAGTTCCATCTGCATGGCAGCCTCTTCAGGGCTCATTGGCTTTGTGGCAAATTTATTTCTCTGTATTATCCTGATTTCCGGATATGTGTCTGTTTCTTCAGACGGGGGGGGCGGCTGTGTACGGTTTTCCTTGCGCTGGGTGATCAGTTTTTCCTTGTACTTCTTTGTCTGACGTTCCAGTTTCTCAACCACTTCATCAATAGAGGAGTATATTTCACCTGTTACCCCCTCTGCCTGGATCGTAATTCCGTTGGCTTTAAGCAGTATCTCTGCCTTGTGTCTGTATTTTTCTACTGAGAGAGTTACTACGGCCTCTGTTATGGAAGAGAGGTATTTGTCAAATTTTCTTACTTTGCTTTCTGCATAATCTCTGATGGCAGGTGTGATATCGAGATGACGGCCGTTGATGATAATGTTCATGTTATAACCTCCTTGTTTAGTGTAAGTGTTAGTGATAGTGTCAGAGAACATTATTAAGTAATGAAGCAATGTAAATTTCCGAGTCCTTTTGCCGACACTTATCACTGACCCTGACACTTTTTTTATATTTCAACCCTTCTTCTCCTGGAATTTGGCGGGATCCTGAGTTCTTCCCTGTATTTTGCTATGGTCCTCCTGGCTATGGTTATGTTCTGTTGATTCAGAAAATCGGCTATCTTCTGGTCGCTGAAGGGTTTTTTGGGATTCTCTTCGGAGATTATCTTCTTTATCTGCTCCTTTACCAGGGTGGACGAGATATCTTCGTTCTTCCCCTGAAGTGAGCTGCTGAAGAAAAATCTGAAACTGAAAATCCCATGCGGACAGGCAAGATATTTGCTGGATGTAACCCTGCTGACGGTACTTTCGTGCATACTGATATCTGTGGCTACATCCCTTAAATTGAGCGGTTTAATATGGCGTGGACCGGAGTCGAAGAAGTCTTTCTGAAAGTGGAGGATACTCTTTGTCACCTTGTAGATGGTCTTGTTCCTCTGATCAAGACTCTTTATAAGCCAGAGGGCGGAACGGAGTTTTTCCTCAAGGAACTGCTTCTCATCCTTTGTCAGGGAAGCCTTGTTCATAAGGAGCTTTCTGTATTGATTGTTCAGCCTGAGCCTTGGAAGTCCCTCATCATTGAGGATAATCTGGTATTCACCGTCTGTTTTCTCAATATATACATCCGGGATTACATAATTTGTCTCATGAGATGAAAAATTTCTTGCAGGTTTCGGATCGAGTTCTTCAATGATTTTTACGGCTATCATTATATCTTCATAGGCTGCATCGTACTGTTTTGCAATAGCCTTATACTTCTTTTTCTCAAGCTCTCCAATGTTGTTCTGCACTATCTTTTCAACCAGTGTGCCGGCAAGTCTAAGCATCTTTATCTGGATTAACAGGCATTCCCTGAGATCTCTTGCGCCTATCCCCGGCGGGTCCAGTTCCTGAACAAGTCCTATTGCCTCTCTTACCTGCTCTACCGGGACTTTGCAAATATCTGCCAGCTCTTCATCCGGAATACTCAGGTAGCCGTTGTCATCAATGTTACCAATGATTGCCTCCCCGATAGTCTGAAGCTTTTCATCACTTGTATTCAACCGGAGTTGCCAGTTGAGCTGTTCGTAGAGGTTTGGCGATGAACTGACAAACTGTTCAAATGATGTCGGCGCTTCCGTTCCGGGTGTGAAATATCCGAGGTCTCTTCCATCACTGCTTCTTTCATCAAAGTAATCATCTGCCCTGAAGGTCATGAGGTTTTCAAGGGGCGCCAGCAGGTCTTCTTCAGGTGTTGATTCAGGGAGTTCAGCCTCCTCGTTTTTTTGTTCTTCCTGTGTCTGTTCTTCCTGCACCTGCTCTTCCTGGAGCTCCTCAAGGAACGGGTTTTCGGTGAGCTCCTGATTCAGGGCCTGCGTTAGCTCCAGCTGTGGCAGCTGCAGGAGTTTGATGGCCTGCTGAAGCTGAGGCGTCAGGACGAGTTTTTGCGATAATTTTATTTCAAGTCTGGTTTCAAGTGCCATTATAAGGTAAACTCCTCTCCAAGATAGGCCGACCTTACCTCAGGGTTATTTATTAGTTTATCTGGTTCACCTTCATCCAAGACAGCTCCGTCACTGATAATATATGCCCTGTCGGTTATGGACAGTGTGTCTCTCACGTTATGGTCGGTCAGGAGTATGCCTATCCCCTTATCTTTAAGATACCTCAATGTATTTTTTAATTCAAGTATGGCTATAGGGTCAATGCCTGCAAAGGGTTCATCAAAGAGGATAAAAGTCGGTTTTGTGGCAAGGGTGCGTGCAATCTCGGTCCTCCTCCTCTCACCGCCTGAGAGGTGTATCCCCTTTCTCTCAGAAAAATCTCTCAGCTGAAACTCTTCAAGAAGTTTTAACAGTTCTTCCTCTATCTCCGTCTTGTTGTATCCCTTTATCTCCAGGATGGCCCGTATATTGTCCCTTACCGTAAGGCGTCTGAAGATAGAGGGTTCCTGGGGAAGATAGCTGATTCCCATTCTTGCGCGTTGATACATGGGAAGACTGCTTATATCCGTTTCATCAAGAAATATCTCTCCGCTGTCGGCCTTCACCATACCGACTATCATGTAAAAGGTGGTTGTCTTTCCTGCCCCGTTGGGACCGAGGAGACCGACTATCTCTCCGGTCTTTACAGAGATATCAAGGCCTTTTACAGCGGCTTTCCCCTTATAAGCTTTCTTCAATCCTTTGGATAATAGTTTATGGGCCATTTTGTTTTTTTATTATTACGCGGCTGTTTTCAACTTCCGAGCGGTCACTTGCAATATAATAAACCATCCTGTCTCCTGAAATTGTACTGTTACCCTCTGTGGCAACGGGGTTGCCGGTAAAGACGATCTTTTGCAGCTTTTTGTAATAGATGGCCTCTCCGGATGTTATCTCGTGTGCATCCTTAACGAGCTTCACGTTTCTCCTTGCCTCTATCTTTCCGATATCTCCGGCTTCTGAATAAAAGACCTTCATCCAGTCGGCATAAAGGGTTATCTTTCCCTGACGTACTACCACGGTGCCTTCAAATACCGCTGTATGTGCCCTGTTATCAGCTATAAGCTTCTCAGCTGTTATCTCAACCGGCTCTTCATCTGATATCACGGCACTCAGGAGAGGCGAATCAGTTGAGCCCGGAACTACTTTCCCGTCATCAGGTTTCTGAGCTCCTGCCATGGCCTCTGTAACAAACAGAAACACAAAAAATACCAACAGAGTCTTAATAAAAGACTGCCCTGACATCTCCGGTAACCTCCATCACCTGCGAATCCTTTATTATTCCGCTTCTGCCTGAAAGCATGTATTTTTTACCTTTAATTACCAAGCCCTTTGAAGCAGCAAGAATATCCTCTGACGGAAGATAGAGTAATTCCGGTGATTTAAAGGTAAACCCCTTTCCCTTGCCGTTAACCATACCGGACAGTTTGATCTGACCGTTAGTGATATCATAAAAGCCCTGTTTTGAATGAAGTGATATACCTCCCTTGAAATAAAATATATTGACATCTTTTAATTCAGATCCGGTTTCATCCAGGGAAAACAGGGCTTCTTTAATCTCTGCGCGCCAGTCAGGTCTCTCTTTTTTATAATACACTACCTCGACCCCTTTCATAACGGATTTTCCCGGGCCCTTGGTATAAGAAGGTTTTTTATTACCCATAGCCAACCAGCCCAGGATTAATAAAAGGGTTGATGCTGCCAGCAGAAGAGATACTGCACGGTATTTTTTCATCTTAACATGCGCTCTTCCATGTAGAATTATACCATTAGAGGTTGTAATTCAGCAAATATTATGCCAATAGCAACAAGCATGACATTTTAAACAACAAAGCATTTTTCGGGAAAGAAAGGCGGTTGTTTTCTTATCAGTCGCCGGTCTTCAACTGTAATCGCTGTATGGAGGTTGAACGGCCGGTTTTTTCGTCAATCTCCACTATCACCCCGCAGAGTATCCCAATCCCCTTTGCGGTCTCGAATTTTTTTGGCATCTGGGTTAGAAACTTATCAATAATCTGATTTTTATCCACGCCTATGACCGAGTTTAACGGGCCGGTCATTCCCACATCCGTAATATAAGCAGTTCCGTTTGGAAGTATCTGCTCATCTGCGGTCTGCACATGCGTGTGTGTGCCCAGAACAGCCGAAACATGTCCATCCATATAAAAGCCGAAGGCTATCTTTTCAGAGGTGGCCTCAGCATGGAAATCCACAATAATTATATCTGTCTCTTCCTTTAACCGCTTAATCTCTACAGCAGCAGTCCTGAACGGGCAGTCCATGATGTTCATGAAGACGCGGCCCGAGACATTCAGGACCCCCACCTTCCTGCCGTTTATGCTGTAGATAATACTCCCGGAGCCAGGCACCCCGGGCGGATAGTTGACCGGTCTGAGAATCCTGTCTTCCTTTACAAGGAGGGCCACGGCCTCTTTTTTATCCCAGATATGGTTGCCTGAGGTCATGATATGCACACCGTAATTGAACAGCTCTGTTGCAACCTTTTCCGTTATACCAAACCCTCCGGCTGCGTTCTCACAGTTGGCAATCGTCAGGTCTATCTTAAAGCGGCTGATAAGTGTCGGAAGGAAGGCCGTTACCGCCTTTCTTCCAACCTTGCCCACAATGTCGCCTATAAGCAGAACTTTCACAATAAATAAAGACCCTGTTGCAGGCTCAGGCCCTTAAGCCGCAATTTACGGTTTACAACACTGTATTTATTTTGCATAATCAACAAACCTTGTCTCCCTTATAACCATTATCTTTATCTGGCCCGGATAGGAGAGTTCAGCCTGTATCTTTTTTGCGATCTCCCTTGATATAAGTGATGACATTTCATCGGATACATCTTCGGGTTTAACGATAATCCTGATCTCCCTGCCTGCCTGTATTGCATAGCATTTCTCTACACCATCATATGAAGTGGCTATCTCCTCAAGCCTTTTGAGCCGTTTGATATAGTTCTCAATGCTCTCCCTCCTCACCCCGGGCCTTGCAGCAGACAGAGCATCAGCGGCCGCCACGAGGGCTGATTCAACGCATATGGGGTCAATATCACCGTGGTGACAGGCTATGGCATTCAGTACGCGCTCATCTTCACCGTATTTGCGGGCTATATTCATCCCAATCTCATGGTGGGGCCCCTCAACTTCATGGTCTACAGCCTTGCCTATATCATGAAGCAGACCCGCCCTCTTGGCAAGCTTGATATCAACCCCAAGTTCGCCAGCCATGAGGCCGGAAAGGTATGCCACCTCCCTTGAGTGCTGCAGCACGTTCTGTCCATAGGAAGTCCTGTACCTGAGCCTCCCCAGAAGTCTGATAATATCAGGATGGATTCCGCTTAGCCCGAGGTCGAAAACCGCCTTTTCTCCTTCTTCCCTGATCGTGGTCTCAACCTCTTTTCTCGCCTTTTCCACCACCTCTTCTATCCTTGCAGGATGGATCCTGCCATCGGCTATCAGGCGTTCCAGGGATATCCTGGCAACTTCTCTCCTTACAGGGTCAAAAGAGGAGAGGGTTACGACTTCAGGTGTATCGTCCACTATAAGGTCCACACCCGTAGCGGCTTCAAGCGCCCGGATGTTCCTTCCTTCACGGCCTATTATCCGTCCCTTCATCTCGTCTCCGGGCAAGGTTACCGCAGTGATTGTTGCATCAGAGACGTAATCACTTGCGTACCGCTGGATTGCAAGGCTGATCACTTCTGCCGCCTTTTTCTCTGCAGTGTCACGGGTTTCGTCCTCTATCCTCTTTATGAGTTTTGCGGCTTCAAACCTTGATTCTTCCTCAACGCGCCTGAGGAGTTCTGCTTTGGCCTGTTCTTCAGTTAATGCCGAGATTTCCTCAAGGACCGAGGTCTGTTCCTTTATCAGGGTTGAAAGCCTGTTTTCCTTGTCCCTGATAGTCCTCTCCCTTGAGTAGAAATCCTTTTCCCTTCTTGTAAGGTCACTCTCCCTCTTTTCCATCTGTTCAAGCTTACGTTCCAGGTGCTCCTCTTTGTTTCTTAACCGCCTTTCGAGTTGATTGAGTTCCTTACGTCTTTCCTTCAGTTCCTTTTCAGCCTCTGATTTGGCAATATAAACGATATCTTTTGCCTCTAAAGATGCCTCTTTCTTAATCTGTTCAGCCTCTTTTCCGGCCTCATCCAGTATCTTCCGGGCCTCACTATCCAGGGTTTGTCTCTTTTTCTCTGCGCTTGCCTTGTAAATAAAGAAGAATATCAGTGACAGTACGGCTCCGAATACAAGTCCTGTCAGGATGGAAATGGGTATATTCATTTTTGTTTGGACCTCCCTTTCTTCATTGTAGTTTTGATGTTCCGCTCGTAACCTTCGTCAGAGGGTTCGTAAAACGTCTCTTCGTGCTCCAGGTACTCTTGTTGAATATAATGTCCGTTATAATCATGGGGGTACTTATAGCCGGTGCCTCTTCCTAACTTCTCGGCCCCTTTGTAATGACTGTCCCTGAGATGGTCCGGTACACGCTGCAGGGGCTTATCAACCACGGCATTAGCGGCCTTCCCGATAGCCATGTATGATGCGTTACTCTTGGGGGCGGTAGCCACATAAAGAGCTGCCTGGGCAAGGATAATCCTGCCCTCGGGCATTCCGATCTTCTCAAGGGCCTGCATTGCCGAGACAGCTACATTCAAGGCCATTGGGTCTGCATTTCCCACGTCTTCCGAGGCACAGATAACAATCCTCCGGGCAATGAACATGGGGTCCTCGCCCGAGGCAATCATCCGGGCAAGCCAGTATACTGCAGCATCGGGGTCGGAACCCCGCATACTCTTGATAAATGCGGAAATAATGTCGTAATGCATAGTCTCATCATAGTAAAGGCTCTTTTGCTGGAGGGAGTTTTTCAGCCCTTCAGCAGTAATGGTGACCTTGCCTGAAGAGGGAGTGCAGGCAGTGAGGAAGGATAAGTCGAGCATATTAAGTGCCTTTCTGGCATCCCCTGAACAGCGGACGGCGATGTAATCCATTGCCCTTTCATCCATTTCAACCCTGTATTTGCCAAATCCCTTTTCAGAGGCAAGGGCGTGCCTGATCAGTAGTTTTATATCCTCGGCAGCGAGGGGTTTAAACTCAAATATGGTTGATCTTGAGGCAAGGGCGGGTACAAGGGCGAAGAACGGATTCCGGGTGGATGCCCCTATAAGGGTTATCTCCCCTGATTCGACATGTGGGAGGAGTGCGTCCTGTTGGAGGCGGTTAAACCTGTGAATCTCGTCGATAAACAGTATGGTCCTGCCGGAGCCTGAATAGGCGACGGCATTGCGGATATCCTTAACCCCGGCAGTGACGGCATTAAGGGAGACGAAACGCGCCTCTGTCTTTTTAGCAATAATCCTTGCTATGGCGGTCTTGCCGGTTCCCGGAGGCCCGTAGAGAATCAGGGAGACTATCCTGTCTTCCTCAATTAACCTTCTCAGCGGTCCATTTGTGCCAAGCAAATCTTCCTGGCCCACAAACTCCTGCAGTGATGCCGGCATCATCCGCCACGCAAGTGGCTTGTTTCGCTGTTCTGTCACAAAAAGTTCCATTTTTAATTACCCCTCTCCGCATACAGTCTGCAGTAGTCAGTAATGCTCAGGCCTGACGTTGTGCAGGCCGTTTGCTGGTACCGATCAACTGATACAGAGATACAGACGCTTTTCGATTGTTATGGGGATAATACTTCCGGAGGGTCAGGAGGTTCGCTTTATATGCACAAGTTCCAATAAGGTGGTACTCTGACAGGATGATCCGGTGTTGACTCTATATTCACTATATCGAGAACAGATTACCCTGAGTACCGGGATCGGAAAACCTCTATATTTATCTATGTTGCCTCCAAAAGTATTAAACACCATATTTGCTATTGCATTGATTGTTATACGAAAATAAGAAAATAAGTAAGAAATAAGGATTTTTCGTATAATAGCTTCACGTATTTTCCTGTAATCGATTAATAATAACCCACCCTGCGGTGTAGATGAAAAATTAGATCCCCTTAAATAAGGTGGGTGCCCTGAAGGGTGTTTAGGCTCCCCCGTAACAATTGACGGGGTATGCACACCACATCCCTTACTTCGGCTCCCTAAAGATCTAATTTGCGGGATCAACTTTTCCATCTTAAATCACCAGCAGGGCAGGTATAATCAGCCCTTATTAATTTATAACAGAAAACGCCCTCCTGTGGCAAGGTTAATTTTTCAAATAGAGGGTTTGTCTATTTAATAATGTCATAATATCGGTTGTTTTTTCTATAATATGCAGTATCTTTTGCAGTAATAGTTCACCCCCACCCTAGCCCTCCCCCGTCAAGGGGGAGGGAACAAAGGGGTACTGCCTTGCCAAAGAGGAACGCACTATCAAGTCCCCCCTCCCCTGGCGGGAGGGGGTTAGGGGGAGGGGGGGGGGCTGAACTATTACCTTTTGCCAAAGTCAGGACTATGAAAAAATGATCGATATAACAGGTGTTATACTTGCCGGTGGCGACAACAGGAGATTTCCCGTAAACAAGGGATTGCTCAGGGTGGGAGGAGAACGTATCATTGACAGGACGCTGAGGCTTTTCAGAGAGATATTCGGAGAGGTAATTATCAGTACAAACACCCCTGAATATTACTTTTTTTCAGGAGAAAGGATGATCGGTGACCTGTTTCCCTCAAGAGGGCCTATGGGCGGTATTTTCTCAGCTCTTGTTAATGCAACCACCGACAGGATATTTGTCGCTGCCTGTGATATGCCCTTTCTGAATCCCTCCCTGATAAGATACCTTTCAGGTATTGCCGTAAATGCCGACGTGGTTGTCTGCTCATTCAGGGAAGGCCTTCACCCCCTCCTGGGCCTCTATAGTAAAGACATTCTGCATCCCCTTGAAACCCATCTGAGAGAAGGGGCGACAGGGCTTCAGAGGTTTATCAGTGACCTCAATGCCCATATAGTCGAAGAGAAAGAGATTAAAAAGATAGACCCTGAAGGTGTCAGTTTTGTTAATATAAATACGATTGGGGATTTTAATAAATTTATAGGAGGAAGGATATGTTCGGATTAGGGATGCCGGAGCTGCTGGTTGTATTGGTTATTGTGGTTGTCCTTTTCGGATCCTCGAGGTTGCCTGAATTAGGCAAGGGGATTGGACAGGCGATAAAAAATTTCAAGAAGGCAACAAACGAGCCTGACGAGATAGACGTAACCCCTAAAAAACCTGTAGAGGAACCGTCGGAAAAAACGGTGTCGGAAAAAAAGACGGAAAAAGAAGATCAGAAACAGAATGCCTGATGACAAATATGCATAGGGGGCCTGTCGTAGAGATTAATCTTGATAATTTATCATATAATCTTGACCTGATTAAAGGGAGGGTTATTGACAGACCCATTTTCCCGGTGGTAAAGGCAGATGCCTATGGACATGGGGCGGTTGAAATATCAAGAAGACTGATCCATTGTGGAATAAGCACCCTTGCAGTTGCATATATCTCCGAGGCAATTGAACTGCGTAAATCAGGTATAAACAATCCGGTTATTGTGCTCTTTGACCCCGAGATATCTGGAGATATACTAAAATACGGACTCATCCCCGTTATTAACTGTATGGAGACTGCAGTGGGGCTTTCAGCCCTTGCCGTCAAAGAGAAAAGGGAAATAGAGGTGCATGTAAATGTGGACACGGGGATGGGGAGGTTGGGGTTCAACTCCGAAGATGTCAAGCGTGAGTTGACAGGAATTGCCTCTTTGGAGGGAATAAGGGTAACCGGTCTGATGAGTCATTTTTCCGATGCCGGCCTTGCTGACAGGACCCTTGCAGGGGGACAGGTTAAGAGGTTTTCAGAGATCAGGGCCTACCTTCAGGAGAAAGGCATGAAGCCGGTCTGCCATATTGCAAATAGCGCTGCAATTATGACATTACCGGAGTCATACCTTGATGCCGTCAGGCCTGGTCTCCTGCTCTATGGTTGCAATCCCTACTCTTCTGTTAAAGTAAAGCCTCTTATGAGCATAAAGACACGGCTGCTTGCAGTAAGAAAGATAAAGAAGGGCATGTCCGTAAGTTACGGAAGGACTTTTATTACTACGAGGGACAGCCTTGTGGGTGTACTACCGGTAGGTTATGCAGACGGTCTTATCAGGGCGGCCTCCAATAATGCCGAGGTTATTGTAAGGGGAAAGAGGGTGCCTGTTATTGGAAGGGTCTGTATGGACCTTACGATGGTTGATCTGACGGACGTTGAAGGTGTAAAAGAGTCCGATGAGGTAGTCATAGTGGGCTCCCAGGGCAAGGAATGCATCTCTGTGGAGGAACTCGCCTCAAGGGCGGGCACCATTGCCTATGAGGTATTTACTTCTATCGGCTTAAGGAACCGGAGAGTCTACACAGGGAGTAATTAGTGGGCTGCATACTCCTTAATGCTTATTCCCTGTTCTGCGGGGAGGAATGGAAATGAATCCAGTAGAGATACTTGGAAGAATGATAATCGGGTTTGCCCGGGAACTCGGCAGTGTGCTGATCCTGCTTTCCGTTACCATTAAGCAGCTTGTCATCCCACCTTACGAGATAAGGAATACCTTTAAACAGATGCTTGAGGTCGGGATTAGGTCATTGCCTGTAGTCTTCATAACGGCTGTTTTCACAGGTATGGTCCTGTCGCTGCAGACATATACGGGGTTTAAGCGTTTTGGAGCAGAAACACTGGTTGGCACGGTTGTTGCTCTCTCCATGACAAGGGAACTCGGTCCGGTGCTTACAGGACTGATTGTTGCCGGTAGGGCAGGTGCCGCCATGGCTGCTGAACTTGGCACCATGAGGGTTACCGAGCAGATAGATGCCCTTGAAACCCTTGCCACAAATCCCGTGAAGTACCTTATTGTCCCGAGGTTCATCTCAGGAGCCTTAATGCTTCCGGCCCTTGCCATTGTTACTGATATAGTGGGAATTATTGGTGGTTTTGTTATCAGTGTCGGACTCTTTGGCGCAAACTCTGTTTCATACTGGAACAGGACATGGGACTATCTGGAGTTGGACGATATTTACAGCGGGCTTATAAAAGCCTCTTTTTTTGGTGCCGCTATTTCACTTATCAGCTGTTACAAGGGGTTTTATACTGAAGGAGGAGCCGAGGGTGTGGGTAAAGCAACAACAGGTGCCGTTGTTTTGTCCTCCATGACGATACTTATTTCTGATTATTTCCTCTCTGCCTGGCTGTTCAGATGAAGAAGTCATGGTGCAGGTTAAGGATATTTCCGGTCAGGCCGGAAGCCTGTTAAAGCAATGAATTAAAGTAATGATAAGGATTGAAGACCTGTATAAGTCTTTTGGTGACAAAAAAGTCCTGAGAGGGGTGAACCTTGAAGTGGAACCGGGCGAAAGCATGGTTGTTATCGGGGGCAGTGGGTCTGGTAAAAGTGTTCTCATAAAGCATATAATTGGTCTGTTAAAACCTGACAGAGGCCGTGTGATTATAAAAGGGGTGGACATCTCTTTACTCAGGGAAAGGGAACTCTATGAGGTGAGAAAGAATTTCGGGATGCTTTTTCAGGGTGCGGCCCTGTTTGATTCCCTGACTGTATGGGAGAATGTTGCCTTTACCCTGCTGAGACATGGAAAAATATCCGTGGAGGAGGCAAGAAGTATTGCATCTGCAAAATTAAGGCTTGTGGGCCTTTCGGGTGTTGAAGACCTGATGCCGTCGGAACTCTCAGGCGGGATGCGTAAGAGGGTAGGACTGGCAAGGGCTATTGCCCATGAACCGGAGGTCATACTTTACGATGAACCAACAACGGGGCTGGACCCTATAATGGCGGATGCAATAAATGACCTCATCATTGAGCTCAGAGAGAGGCTTCACGTGACCTCGGTTGCAATAACGCATGACATGAAGAGTGCATATAAGATAGCAGACCGTATAGCCATGCTTTATGAAGGAAAGATAATAGGGGTTGGTTCGCCTGAAGAGATTAAAGATACCTCTGATCCTGTTGTGAGGCAATTTATCACGGGTAGTGCCGCTGGACCAATCAGGATTGAGGGAGTTACCAGGTGAGGGGGTTTAGCACAGAGCTGAAAGTAGGAATATTTGCCCTTATTGTCCTGTCGGTGCTTTCTTATATGACCTTCAAGGTGAGTGGCAAGGAATGGCTGCATAAGGAGGGCTACACCGTGTATGTTTACTTCTCGAATGTTGCAGGCCTTGAGGAGAAGACAAAGATAAAGGTAGCAGGGGTTGATGCCGGTGTAGTAGAGAAGATAGCACTTGAGAGAAACAGGGTAAAGTTGAGTCTCAGGATTTATCCGGAGATAAGACTCTACAGGGATGCTGTGGCATCCATTAAGACATCAGGCCTTTTAGGTGATAAATATCTCGAGATAAAGCCGGGTATGGAGCAGACAGAGCTTAAGGAAGGCGAGATAATTCAGAGAGTACATGAGCCGGTGGATATTGATGACATGATCTACAAGCTTGCGGGTATTTCAGATAGTTTTCAGACCCTCGCAAAGAACATAAATGATATATTCGGTACTGAAGAGACCAAAAAGGCATTGAAGGAGACGGCTGCTAACCTTGCAAAATTAACAGGAAATCTTAATACTGCAATAACTGCCAATGACCGGAGATTAAAGGAAACCCTTGAAGGAATTAATACACTGACTGTTTCCATCAATAAATTGGTTGAAGACAATAGCAGTGAAATTACGGATACAATAAGCAATCTCAAAGATTTAAGCGCTGAGGCCCCGGGAATGGTTAAAGAGCTGAAGGCTGCCTCAAAGGAGTTCAAAAACCTCCTGAAAGAGAACAGGCCGAAGATAGCAAGGTTAATGGAGAAGACGGATAAGACAATGTCGTCGGTTCAGAAGGTTGCAGAGAGGATCGAGAAAGGTGAGGGGACAATCGGGAAGCTCGTTACAGATGAAAGACTCTATAAATCTGTAACCAAGGCGGCCAGTGGTATCGAAAATACCATCTCCAGGATAGATAGGTTCAAGACCTTTATCACCTTTCGGGGAGAGTATCTGACGAGGACCGGTGACGGGAAGGGTTATTTTGATTTGATACTTAAGCCCCGGCCTGATAAATACTATATTCTTGGGGTTGTGGATGACCCTCTGGGAAGTGTTACCACAACAAAGACCGTTACCTCTATAAACGGTGTAACCACTGTTGAGGAGGAAGATGTGATTGAGAGAAAGGTAGAATTTACCGCACAGATTGCAAAACGCTTTAAGAACTCGGCCTTAAGGATCGGGCTTAAAGAAAACACAGTCGGTCTTGGAGCCGACCAATTCTTTATGAATGACAGGTTAAAGGTTTCGGCGGATATATGGGATTTTGATAATGAGGAGGAGGGGGCCAGAAGACCCCATTTAAAGCTCTCCATGGGTTACTATCTCTTCAGGAACCTCTTTATTAGTGCCGGTGTGGACAATCTTTTAAATTCACGTTGGCGGGGTCTTTATTTTGGTGGTGGAATCAAATTCGAGGATGAGGATTTGAAATATCTCTTTGGCTCACTGCCGAGTTTGTCAGTAAGGTAAAATCCGGTTATGCGTTATTTGTTATACGAAAAGCGCATAACTTATTACGATTATCATGGAAAGGAGGTGAAAAATTTTGAGAATGCCCTTATTCAGACAGGTTAGTTTTTATCTGATTTTTTCCATGCTTCTGTTTGCTGTTGTTCCGAGGGTTGACGGTGCAATGCTCGGTTCCGGGTTCCTCGGCTTATCTCCAGCTGAACGGCAGGTTGACGTCCGGAAGCTCCAGAGGTTTCTTGAATCGGAGGTTGTGAGCAAAAGACTGCTGGCCCTTGGTTTTACAGCAGACGAGGTTGCCGACAGGCTTGGTTCTCTGTCAGATAAGGACCTCAATCAGTTTGCACAGAGGATTGATCAGTTAAGGGTGGCAGGTGACGGAGGACTTGGTATTATAGTTAGCCTTCTTGTGATAGCTATTTTAGTGGTTTTACTCCTCCAGTTGACAGGTCGCAGGATTATTATTGTTAAATAAGACAGTATTTTCAATTATTATTGTAATACTTCTTGGTGGCTGTGCAGGCCTTGAAACACAGGGAACAAAGGAGAGGGGAGATGTGATGCTCTCCGTTCCTTTCTTTTCCCAGGATGCCTATCAGTGCGGACCTGCCTCACTTGCAGAGGTATTTAATTTCTGGGGATTTAAGGTGACCCCTCAGAAAATTGCCGGGGATATTTTTAATGCCCGTCTGAATGGTACCCTTAGTATGGATATGCTTCTTTATCCCCGCAAGGCCGGTTTCAGCACATCGGTCTATAAGGGTGGTATGGAAGACATCCGTGACGAGATACGGAAGGGCTATCCATTGATTGTACTTGTGGACTTTGGTTTCTATGTTATAGAGAAAAACCACTTCATGGTTATAGTAGGGTACAACAATGACGGCATATTTGCTCACTCCGGAAAAGAGAAGGAGAAGTTCTTTACTTACAGTGAACTGCAGAGGATATGGAAAAAAACAGGCTATTGGACATTACTCATAAAACCTTAGAGTTTTTATTAATCCTCCTGTTTGCTATTTCTTTTTTCTCCTGCAGTTTGCCCAGAATAGTTGTGATTGATGACCCACTTACACCTGAAGAACACATCAACCTCGGGGTCATTTATGAAAAAAAGGGCCAGTATGATGAGGCGATAAGCGAATATAAAAAGGCTTCGGAAACTTTACCCGTAGCATATTTATATATGGGTAATGCCTCTTTCCTGAAAGGGGATTTAAAGGGAGCCGAGGAGTTTTACAGGAAGGCCATTCGTGAGGAGCCTGCAAATGCCGATGCAATGAATAATCTGGCGTGGCTCTATTATAAATTGGGTAAAAATCTTAATGAGGCCGAAGCACTTGTAAAGAGGGCGATAGAGATAAGACCTGAGAGGGCTGATGTATACAGGGATACCCTTATGAAGATTGAGGAGGTAAGGTGACAAAGGGGCTTATCCATATATACACAGGTGAGGGCAAGGGAAAAACAACTGTCTCCGTGGGTCTTGCCGTCAGGGCAAAAAGCAGGGGGTGGAGGGTTTTGTTTGCTCAGTTTATGAAAACTGACAATACGGGTGGAGAGCTTGACCTCCTGCAAAAACTCTCAATTGAGATAAGGAGATTCACTGAGATTAAACCACCTTCTTTTTACCCGGGGATAGACAGGACGGAACTAAAGAAACACTCTTTTGAGGCCCTGCGGGAGATTCAGCATAGTGCTCAGGACTTTGACCTTGTTATTATCGATGAATTCAATAACCTTGTTGGCGCCGGTATAATTTCAGAGAGGGAAGCCGTTAATTTTATGAAGAGCTTTTGTGAGAGCACTGAACTTGTCCTTACCGGGCGCGGTGCAACAGAAGGGATGATTGATATAGCCGATTATGTCACGTATATGAAGGCAGTGAAACACCCCCTTGGCAAGGGACAGGCCGCAAGGAAGGGAATCGAGTATTGATGTTGTAAAATATGTTTCTACTGCGTACTTAATCCTTATCCTGAGCCTATCGTGAAGGCATCGTGAGGCTCTAAAGTCTTTTTTTCAGCTTCTCGATTACTTCAAGATTACCCTCGATTTAAAAGAATTAAAAAGTTTCTTTCTGTTTCTTATCCTGAAGCTATATACCCCTGAACTCCTGAACTCTCTAACTCTTTTATCCTGAACCTGGTTGTATCTACAACTCGTCAGGGTTCAGATCCCGCATGGTCGGCAATTCCGAGAGGTCCTTGAGCCCGAAATGCTGAAGGAACTCCCTGGAGGTCCCGTAAATGAGGGGCCGGCCCGGTACTTCTTTCTTACCCACAATCCTGACAAACCGTCTTTCGAGCAGACTCTTTATAACACCGTCGGAATTGACCCCCCTGAGCTGCTCAAGTTCTGCCTTTGTAATGGGCTGTCTGTATGCCACAATGGAAAGGGTTTCAAGGGCTGCTATCGAGAGTTTCTGTGGTGTTGTGGCCTTGAGCTTCTTGATCCAGTGTGAATACTCAGGGTTTGATACCATCTGGTACCCCTCTGCAACTTCAACCAGGAGTATGCCTCCTTTCCGGTCCCTGTATTCAGCCATAAGCTCATTTATCAAAAAGCTTATCTCTCCCGTAGAGAATTCTGTTATCTTCTGCAGGTCTTTCAGGTTAAGGGGAGTTCCCGAAATAAAGAGTATTGACTCTAAAAGTGCCCTTTTCCGTTCCTTTTCCATAGGTTCCTTATCCTCTGTTATTTTTGAGGCTTATAAAGTGTATTTATTCTATCATAAAGGCGTTCATTTTGAGTCATCCGTACAATAATATCCTGTGTAACGGGGAGAGATAAAAAGCCTTTATTCATCAGGGTATTCTGTGTTTTCTGGCGACAGGCACTTCTTGTTTTTTTCTGACTGATGATGCTATATTGATTACGGCTCTTGTATGTTATCCCTGATAAGTTTTACACCCTGTATTCTTACCGCAGGGTAGTTTCGCTAACAGATCTGTTGAAAATCCTCTTGAGAGAACACCATAATAAGTAACAGTGCTTCCCGGGTTTTAGGGGCAAAGCCCGGATATTTTCATTTTTATCCCCCTTCTGTATCAGAGTGCGAAGTTACAGGAATTGATCAAGTCGGCAATACTGCTTCATCAGGAGGTATAGTATGAGAAAGATAAAGATTGTCATTATTGGTGTGGGAAACTGTGCCAGTTCCCTGATGCAGGGTATTTACTATTACAGGAACAAGGCAGTGGAGGATGTTTCAGGTCTTATGCACTGGGATATTGGTGGTTATAATCCCGGTGACATCGAGGTTGTTGCTGCAATTGATATTGACGTGAGAAAGGTTGGAAGAGATGTAAGCGAGGCAATCTTTGCACCTCCCAATTGTACCACCATATTTCAGAAAGAGATCCCCGCAACCGGGGTAACAGTAGTCATGGGAAGGGTGCTTGATGGTGTTGCCCCGCATATGAAGGATTATTCCGGGGATGAAACCTTTCTGATTTCAGATACGCCTGAGACTGATATTGTTAAGGTGATGAGGGAGAGCGGCGCCGAGATTGCCTTAAACTACCTCCCTGTGGGGTCGGAAGAGGCTGCCAGATATTATGCTGAGAGTTGTCTTGAGGCCGGGGTAGCTTTTATTAACTGTATGCCTGTCTTTATTGTCTCTGACGATAAATGGGCAGACAGGTTCAGTCAGAAAGGTATTCCGGCGGTAGGGGATGATATAAAGGCCCAGATCGGCGCTACAATAACACACAGGACACTGACAAAACTCTTTTCAGACAGGGGAGTAAGACTTGAACGGACGTACCAGCTCAATACAGGTGGCAATACGGATTTCCTCAATATGCTGGCACGTGACAGGCTCAGGTCAAAAAAGGTATCAAAAACAGAGGCTGTTCAATCAGTGCTTTCAGAACCTCTTGACCCAGGGAATATCCATATAGGCCCCTCCGATTATATCCCCTGGCTCAAGGATAACAAGGTCTGTTTTATCAGGATGGAAGGGAAGACGTTTGGTGATGTTCCGATGGAGCTGGAGCTGAGGTTGTCAGTGGAGGACTCCCCGAACTCTGCCGGTTGTGCAATTGATGCAATAAGATGCTGCAAGATGGCGATAGAGAAAAAGACAGGCGGGCCTCTTACTTCAATTTCAGCCTATACAATGAAACACCCCCCCCGGCAGTTCTCCGACAATACAGCAAGGAAGATGGTTGAAGAGTTTATCTCAGGTGAACGTGAGCGCTGATCGGTTTATAAAGACAGTATAAATCCTGAAATTATGGAATACGAAGTTGGCGCGCCCAGGAGGATTTGAACCCCCAACCTACGGATTCGTAGTCCGACGCTCTATCCAGTTGAGCTATGGGCGCATTGTTTTTGATTTCTTGAGATCACGAAGCCACAGGGGACAAAAATACATAAATATATAAAACTTTTTCAAAAAAACTCAATGTAGTTATTGATAATAGCAATTCTTCCGATCCATTGTCAATTTGTTTGTTTTGGTACAACCACAGTATATTGCAGAACAGACTTAAAACCATTCATTGAGGTTCTTTATCGCTGGAGCCGGTCTAAACTATCTTCATGCTTATATCAACAGATGGGGCAGAATGGGTCAGAGTTCCGACAGAGATCAGGTCTACACCTGTAAGGGCTATTTCGCGGACGTTGTCAATGTTTACACCCCCTGATGCCTCAAGGAGTGGCGAGGGGCTGTGTTCATGAGCGATTCTTACAGCCTTTTTCATCAGCTCAACGGACATGTTATCGAGCATGATGATATCCGCCCCTGTATGCAGTGCCTCCGTCAATTCTTCAATGTCTTTTACCTCAACCTCAATCTTCATCAGGTGATGGGCCTTTTTCCCGACACTTTTAACCGCATTTTTTATCCCGCCGGCTGCCATTATATGGTTATCCTTGATGAGAATTCCGTCGTAAAGACCGAAGCGGTGGTTATGTCCACCTCCTGTTCTGACGGCGTATTTTTCAAGGTATCTCATGTTTGGGGTTGTCTTTCTTGTATCCACAATACGGGCTCCCGTGTCATTGATGAGTTCTGCAAACCTGCTTGTAAGTGTGGCAATGCCGGAGAGTCTCTGAAGTATATTAAGCGCCAGTCTCTCCCCTGTCAGCAGTCCCGCAGTCGGGCCTTTCAGGGAGGCTATGACCACTCCTTCTTTTACCGGGTTTCCGTCAGACAGGGTTTCTTTAAAACGTATTGCAGGGTCTGTTATATTAAAGACCTCCTCGGCAAACGGCAGGCCCGAGAGGATAAAGTCCTCTTTTGCAAGGATAACGGCCTCTGAGACGTGATGGGTCGGGATTATAAATTCGGTTGTAAGGTCACCATGGCCTAAATCCTCATTCAGGGCATGAATGAGAAACTCCCTGACCGAACTGTATACATAGCGCACTTATAGTTTCCCTCTTTTATTCTAACAATACCCTGTCGTCTCTGAGGCCGGGAGGTTTATTAAAGCGAATTTTATCTCTTCTTCAGGAGTGACAGAAATCCGATTAGTCCACCTATAACAGCACCAAGCGACAGGGTTGACTTCCAGTCAAAAACAGTCTGTACATTGCCCTCAACATTGCCTGCGATCAGGAAAATACTCTTTGTGTTTTCTGCCTTGATATCCCGGGCTGCAATGACACAGGAGGCGCTCTGTTTTATGTCGGCATCTCTCCTCGATACGATCAGTGGTGCAAATGATGATTCCACGGAGGTGTTGCTGCCGGAAGTGATAATACTTATACTCTGGTTAACCCTTACATCTCCACCCTTGATAAGACAGGCCGCTCCCTGTGTTACCTCAACCCTTTCACCATCAATGCTGAGGGCTCCAACCTGCTGCAACTCCACATGTCCGCCCTCTATAGACCTGACGGTGCTCTGTACAACATTTACAAATTCAGCATCTATAAGACTGAGGTCTTTCTTTTCAATATCCCTCTTTTTTTCACCCATTATCTTTCCCCCTGAGCTCTTCCAGTTTATTTATGCTCTCGATAATCCTCTCCTTCTTTTGCATAAATTCATTATACTTTATTTTTTCTTTCTCAACAACATTCTTTGGGGCCTTTCCTATAAAATCTTCATTGAGAAGCTTCCTGTCAAGAGACGAAATGGATTGTTCGACCTTTTGCAGATCCTTCCTGAGTCTTTTGATTTCCGCATCGACATTCAAAAGCCCTTCGAGTGGGACATAAACCTCGAGGTGGTCCCTGACCGAAGTGGCAACCCCCTTTCCTTTTGTAACCTCCGTCCCGATACTGAGTTCCCTGGTCCTTGCAAGTTTACTTATATACAGAGAGTTTCCGGCAAGGATTTCCTCGGTTTCCTTATTGTAGGGTCTGATGAGTGCGAAGAGCTCAAGAGACGGTGCTATGTTTAATTCACCCCGAATAGTCCTTATTCCCGTGATGGCCTCCATGATATAGGACATCTTTTCCTCGGCCTCAATATCTCTCTCCTTGTAATGGGGGAACGGACTGAGCATGATGGTCTCACCCTTGTGGGGAATTGTCTGCCAGACCTCCTCTGTAACAAACGGCATAAAAGGATGCAGCAGCCTGAGCGAGCTTTCGAGGATATAAAGCAGGCATTTCAGTGTTGTCCTCCGGAGTGCGTCATTGTTTGTATTATTATAAATAACGGGTTTTGAGAGTTCTATGTACCAGTCACAGAATTCGTGCCATATAAATTGATAGATTGCAGTGGCAGCGTCATTAAACCTGTATTCCGTCAGGGCCGTGTTAATGTCATCCGAGGTTTTTGCGAGCCTGCTCAGTATCCATCTTCCCGGGGTATCAAGGTCTTCCCGCCAGCTGTTACCGTTTGATGGCAACGCTTCTTCTCCCACTATATTCGTGTTTATAAACCTTGAAGCGTTCCAGAGCTTGTTAATGAAATTCTTATATCCCTCAACCCTTTCCTCCGAGAATTTTATATCCCTTCCCTGTGCAGCAAAAGCTGTAAGTGTGAACCTGAAGGCATCCGCCCCGTATTTATCAATCAATACGAGCGGATCAATTACATTACCTTTTGATTTACTCATCTTCTGTCCCTTCAGATCCCTGACAAGTGCATGGATATAAACATCTCTGAATGGCACGTCATCCATGAATTTCAGGCCCATCATTATCATCCTTGCAACCCAGAAAAATAGTATATCAAATCCTGTAATCAGCACATTTGTGGGATAGAATGTCTCAATATCCTCTGTATTCTCAGGCCAGCCGAGGGTGGAGAAAGGCCATAGGGCAGAGGAAAACCAGGTGTCCAGTACATCGGGGTCGCGGAGCAGCTCCTTGCTGCCGCAAAACGGACATTCTCCTGGTTCCTGCCTTGAACATATCGGGGTTACGGATTTGTCTATCTTAACCGTATTGGCATTTTTCATAATATCTTCAGGAGCGAGGCCTCTCAGCCTTAATTCCGTGTATGTTCCGGCCTGTATGCTGTCGCCACCAACATTCAGCGACTTATGGAAACTTATATATATGAGGTCTCCATGGTGTTGTCCTTCCTCTGTCCTGCAGTAAGGGCAGTACCAGACAGGTATTTGATGACCCCACCATATCTGTCTGGATATGCACCAGTCTCTTATATTCTCCATCCAGGCATAATAGCTGTTTGACCAGCCCTCGGGGATAATATGTATCCTTTTGTCCCGTACAGCTTTTATTGCGTCTTCGGCAAGGCCCTTGGTATTTACATACCATTGCACTGTTGAGAAGGGTTCAATGATTGTCTTGCACCTGTAACAGTGTCCAATGGAGTGGACATGCTTTTGTTCTTTCTCAATGAGGTCGAGTTCTTTTAAATCCTCAATTACCTTTTTCCTGCATTCATACCTGTCAAGTCCGGCATATTTTTTTCCCGCTGTATCTATCATTGTTCCGTCTTCGGCAATAACCGGAATAAAGGGGAGGTTGGGGGTCTGCCTTCTGGCCATCGCCTCGTCATTAAAGTCATGCGCAGGGGTGACCTTTACGGCACCGGTCCCGAATTTGGGGTCTACCATCTCATCTGTAATTATGGGGACCTCCCGTCTTGTCAGTGGGAGTTTGATCCTCTTGCCTATAAAGTCTTTATATCTGCTGTCCTCCGGGTGTACGGCCACGGCACTGTCGCCAGGTATGGTCTCGGGTCTTGTAGTGGCCACTACTATGTATCCGGTGCCGTCACTCATGGGGTAACGTATGTATATGAGTTTTCCCTCAAGGTCTTCATGCTCCACCTCGAGGTCGGAAAGGGCTGTATGACATCTTGGGCACCAGTTGATCAACCGGAGATCCCTGTAGATCAGACCATCCTGGAAGAGTCTTACAAAGACCTCCCTGACGGCCTCTGAAAGCCCCTCATCGAGCGTGAATCTTTGCCTTGACCAGTCACAGGAGGCACCCAGACGCTTGAGCTGATTGATTATCCTCTCACCATATTCCCCCTTCCACTGCCACACCTTCCGGATGAATTCCTCTCTACCAAGGGTATGCCGGTCAATTCCTTTCCCGGTCAGCTCCCGCTCTACTACATTCTGTGTTGCGATCCCGGCATGGTCGGTTCCCGGCAGCCACAATGCCCTGTAGCCATGCATCCTTTTCCACCGGATAAGTATATCCTGAAGGGTTGCGTTCAGGGCGTGTCCCATATGTAAAGATCCCGTGACATTCGGAGGAGGGGTCACTATGCAGTATGATTCACCATCCGGGTTCACCTCCGGCCTGAAGAATCCTTCTTTTTCCCAGAGTTTATACCATTTCATCTCATCTTCGAACCTGTAGTTCTTTTCAAGTTCACTCATATTTAAAGCTCCTGTTTCTGTTATTTCAATAGTAAATTTGTTGCAGCATGATTGTGCCGTGCACTGTATTCTTTCTTGTCAAGAGCGGCCTGATTTTTCAATAACTCAAGGTTATCTCTGAATAAATCCTTATTACAGAATTACAGAAGATGCATTGGGTGGGGAAAATTATATATTTTTTTGTCCCTTACGTCAAGGGGGGGGAGAAGAGAATCCGGAATACAGGCATCACTTACAGTATTTAAGACAGTATTTATGATTTAAAATTCAAGTGTTAAGATAGCGTGATTTTCAGAGTACGGCCTTGATCTCCTCGACCTCCCGGTTAATAATGGTCTCGGCAAGGTCAGGAACGGTTTCCCATATGATCTTTTCAACCTGTTGTTTTAATGAGGAACTTAACTCCTCCATCATATCACTAACAGTCTCTTCTATGAGTCGGGGGGCGGTATCAAGTATGATTTTCTCTATTGCCGGTTTCATGAGGTTGTTGATGCTGTCCGATATAATATCCTGCAGATCAAAAGACTCCAGCATTTCCTTCATCCCGTTCTCAACAGAAGATGTAAAGGCTGCATAGAACTCATTGCTGTCAAGTGAATTAACCACCCCTGAGATCTTTTCTTCAGCAATAGCCCTGAACATGGCCTTCATCTCATCCGTTCCCGGGAGCTGAACTGCCTGTTCCTGTCCTTCTTCTCCGACTGCCGCCCTGCCTTCGGTCAGAGACAGCTCTTCAGCTTTAATCTCTTCGAGTTCTTCCAGGGTTTCATCGTCTTCTTCAAAAGTCAGCTCTTCTTCCAGGGCAAATGTATCCTCAGAGGGTTCCAGCGAGGGTTCCATGGTCAATTCCTCTTTTTCCCACTCCTCTACTGACTCTGTTTCAGAGGTTCCAACCGTTTCAAGAACTTCAATCGCTTCTGCAGTTTCAACGGTTTCGCCTTCACTTAGTTCAACCTCCTCTTCAAGTGTCTCGGCTACACCTTCTTCCAGCATCTCTTTTTCAGCAAATATTGCGTTTATCTTACTGATAAGCTCCTGGGATTCAAAGGGTTTTACAATATAATCATCAGCTCCGACCTCTTTTAACAGATCTTCATCAATCGGTTCAAAGGCCCCGGCAAGGAGAATAACAGGAATGTCCCTTGTATCCTCATCACTCTTAATATTTTCACACAACTGATAGCCGTTCATCTTTGGCATCTCTATATCTGCAAGGACTATATCCGGCATGAATTCTTTTATTGCAGCCCAGGCATGTTCTCCGTCTCCAACCGATTTGATTTCAAACCCTTCATCAGCGAGTATAAGTTCAACGACCTTCTGAATGGTTATACTGTCATCAGCTAAAAGCAGTTTATTACTCATATTCCACCTCTTGTTAACGGGCCTTGCCCGTTAAGTTTTTATTTTGAGGAATCACTTGCAAACGACTTTAACCCACCACATTATTGTTTATCTGTGGTTAAACACACTAACAAAATTTTATTGTTAATGGCAAGAAAAGTCAAGTATTTTAAAATATCATCAGAAAATTTTAATATATCTGTTATGGATGCCGCTTTATTAAACGAATTGCTTCAGAAGGTAAAAGACGGAACCTTGTCACCCGGGAAGGCGGTAGAGAAATTAAGGTCCCTGCCGTTTGAGGTGATTGATTCCTCTCACGTTGACCATCACAGGGCATTAAGACAGGGTATCCCTGAGGTGGTTTTTGCAGAAGGGAAGACGGTTGATGAGGTTTTGAGGATATCAAAGGCGATCTATAAAAAGAGCAGAAAGCTGCTCATAACGCGGGCAGATGAAAATGTCCGTAAGGCACTCCGCCTTAAAGGGGCAAAGTATTATCCGCGTTCCGGGATTATAATGGCAGGAGGGGCAAAGTCCGGCAGCGGCCTTGTACTCGTTGTTACAGCAGGGACGTCGGATATCGCAGTGGCTGAGGAGGCCTCGCTTACAGCCTCTTTTCTTGGCAGCAGGGTTGAGACAGTCTGTGATGTCGGTGTAGCAGGCATACACAGATTATTTGCATATATGGACCTCATCAGGGAGGCAAGGGTAATAGTGGTTGTTGCAGGCATGGAGGGCGCTCTTCCCTCTGTGGTGGGTGGTATTGCAGACAGCGTTGTTATCGGCGTGCCTGCATCAACAGGTTACGGCACTTCCTTTGGGGGGCTTACAGCGCTCTTTGCAATGCTCAACTCCTGTGTCCCCGGGATTGCGGTTGTCAATATTGATAACGGCTTTGGGGCAGGATGTCTTGCACACAGGATAAATACAGGGAGCAAAAGATGAAAAGTTGAACTTTCCGGCAGGAATTGTTTTAAATATCCCTATGACAGAACAGACCCCCCTCATGCAACAGTATTTCAGTATAAAGGAAGAACATGCCGACGCCATACTCTTCTTTCGTCTTGGTGATTTTTACGAGATGTTCGGTGAGGATGCCCGAGTGGCCTCCTCCGTCCTCTCGATAGCCCTCACAACGCGTGACAGGGGAAAGGAAAGCCCCACCCCCATGTGCGGGGTTCCTCATTTTGCTGCAGAGTCCTATATAACCAGGCTGATAAATGCAGGTTACAAGGTGGCCGTCTGTGAACAGGTTGAAGACCCCAAAGAGGCAAAGGGGATTGTAAGAAGAGAGGTTGTCAGGGTCATCACTCCGGGTACGCATACGCCTGAAAACCCCAAGGAGAACAATTTTATACTCAGTTTTTATCCTGACGGCAAGGTACACGGGATTTCAATAGCAGACCTTTCAACCGGTGAATTCTTTCTTTACGAGACCGATCGTCCGGTTGAGGACGAGATCCAGAGGTTTGAACCAAAGGAGATTCTCTGCCCGTCACATCTCAAGGGTCATTTCCACTACCTCGATATACTGAACAGCTACTTTACGACCTATTATGAGGACTGGTTTTTTGACTACACCGAGGCATACAGGAAGATGCTTGAACATTTTAAAGTCTATTCCCTTGAGGTCTTCGGCTGTGAGGAGATGAAGGCAGCGGTATCTTCCTCCGGAGCGCTCATCAACTATCTAACGGAAAACCAGAAGGGTGCTGTTGTACTCCGGAAACCTGCTGTGCTCAAGCAGGGTGAGTACATGTTCCTTGATTCCGTTACCAAGAGGAACATCGAACTGATACATAACATGAGAGACGGCTCATCCGGGGGAACCCTGCTTAAAATACTGGATGAAACATTGACGCCAATGGGCGGAAGGTTCCTCAGAAATGCCATATTAAAACCCCTTATCAACATAGAGGGTATCAGAAATCGTCATGAGGCCGTTGAAAACCTCATAGAGGGCTACGAACTGCAGGAGACCCTGAGAACCTATCTCAGGCAGGTTCAGGACCTTGAGAGGCTATCCACAAGGGTGCTCCAGCGCAGTGCAAACGCCCGCGACCTTATTGCAATCAGGACGTCAGTGGCATGTCTTCCTGAAATAAGAGGGGCCCTTATGAAGGCCCACTCCCCGCTCCTCAGGAGGATTTCCGGCGATGTGGAGGATTTCAGCGGACTGAAAGACCTGATTGAACGGGCAATTAAGGATGATCCGTCTAACGGCCTGAAAGACGGCGGGATAATAAAGTCAGGCTACAGGCAGGATGTGGATGAATTCAGGGGGATGTCTACAAAGGGGAAGGACTACATCGCGGGGCTTGAGATGAAGGAGAAGGAATCAACAGGCATATCGTCACTGAAGATCGGTTATAACAGGGTCTTTGGTTATTATCTTGAGGTTACAAAAGCAAACCTTCATATGGTGCCCGAACATTACATCAGGAAGCAGACCCTTGTGGGGGCCGAGAGGTATGTAACCCCGGAGTTAAAGGAATACGAAAACAGGGTGCTCGGGGCTGAGGAGAGGCTCAAGGCCCTTGAGTATGAAGTTTTTATGGAAGTGCTCGAAGAGGTTGCTCTTTCAATAGAAGACCTCCTCAGGACTGCACAGGCGATAGGAGAGCTTGACTTCCTTCTCTCCCTTGCAGTGACTGCAAGAAGATACAACTATAAAAGACCCCTGATTGACAGTACGGGAAGACTTGAAATTACAGACGGAAGGCATCCTGTGCTGGAGAGGGGCGCCTCTGATGAGAAGTTTATCCCGAACAGCGCTTATGTTGATACAGAGGACCACAGGCTCCTGATCATAACAGGCCCGAATATGGCGGGGAAATCAACGTACATGAGGCAGGTTGCACTGATTGTGCTGATGGCACAGGTCGGCTCGTTTGTCCCTGCTGCAGAGGCCAAAATAGGGGTTGTGGACAGGATATTTACAAGAATCGGGGCCTCGGATTACCTTGCAAAGGGCCAGAGCACGTTTATGGTTGAAATGATAGAGACCGCAAACATCCTTTATAATGCAACGAAAGAGAGCCTGATAATACTTGATGAGGTGGGCAGGGGGACAAGTACCTTTGATGGAATCAGCATAGCCTGGGCAATAGCAGAGCACATAGCAAACGAGATTGGTGCAAGGACCCTCTTTGCAACCCATTATAATGAGCTGACGGAACTCGGAATTACATTGGCGGGAGTCAAAAACTACAACATTTCCGTCAAGGAGTGGGGTGATGAGATAATATTTCTGAGGAAGATCGAGCGGGGTCCTGCCGACAAGAGCTACGGGATTCAGGTGGCACGCCTGGCAGGGTTGCCCGAGCCTGTGGTAAACAGGGCAAAGGAGGTACTGAATAATCTTGAAAAATCGGAGTTCACCGAATTCGGTACCCCGAGGGTTATGGGCAGGAATACCCGCAAAAAGGCGTCGCAGCTTGACCTGTTTTCAGTAAACTATGAGCCGATTGTAAATAAACTCCTCGGCATCGACACCTCATCCCTGACTCCTGATGATGCAGTCAAGCGGCTGCTCGAAATCCGAAAGATGGCGGAAGACCTTCGATAAGGGTTTGAAATGACATCCTTTTTCTGAACATTACCGAACCGTGAGCTTGATTTTTAGCGTTTTCTGTGATATTGTATATCTGGATTGTTTGAATATTAAATCGGCCAATAAATACAGAGTTGTAAGGTGGTCAAAAGTTTGTTGCACAAACAGAAAAAACGATACATGTCATTCTGAATTTATTTCAGAATCTCTAAGAATTAATTTATCCGTTAAATCATTACAGCTTAAATAAAATTATGGGAAATATACTAATCAATCAATCGGTAGCTATCCTTTGTGACGGGAACAATATCGAACGGAGCATCCACGAGCTCTCCAAGTCAAAAAATACAATGATCAACTTCGATAAGCTGATCCCGAAATTACTTAATGACAGGGGGTTGAACAGACTGCTTTATTTCCGGGAAGGCAAGTCCATCTCTTCCAAGTTCGCAGAAAGGCTGCATGAAAATTATTATGGGTCGGTACTGCCGTGTCATAAGTCAGCCGATATCCCCCTTTCCATCAAGGCAACACAACTTGCTTCAAAGGTTGACACCATTATCATTATGTCGGGCGATGCAGATTTTGTGGATCTGGTTACGCATCTGAAAGGGGAGGGAGTAAGGGTTGAAATTGCTGCTGTAAGAAAGACAACTGCCAAGATATTAATAGAAGAAGCAGATTATTTTCATGAGATAACCAGGGAAGACTGGTTTATATACAAGGCACCGAGAAAGACAAAACAAAAAAGACCTGACGGTTCACAAGGATAGGATTTTGACAGGATGAACAGGATAAAGGCGGTTAATCAAAATATCTTTCGTTAAAAAAGTATCCTGTAAATCCTGTCTAATATATTTCCTTATTCCAATCTAAACACAGATGATCATACCGCGTCAATGCAGCTACAGGAGGGCAAGTTATAAGAAGTGCATCTCCTGTAGCTGATAATCAAACTGCCTTTATTTCAAAACTTAATACCTGTAGTAGTCAGGCTTGAACGGCCCTTCCCTGGGAATACCGAGATACTCAGACTGGGCATCGGTAAGCGTGGTCAGCTTCACACCCAACTTCTTCAGATGCAACTGTGCAACCTTTTCATCCAGATGTTTTGGGAGCACATAAACCTTGTTTTCATAATTGTCGGGGTTATTCCAAAGCTCCATCTGGGCCATAACCTGGTTCGTAAAACTGTTAGACATAACAAAAGAAGGATGACCCGTGGCACATCCCAGGTTTACAAGGCGACCTTCGGCAAGTATTGTTACGGCCTTGCCCTCGGGCCAGATTACCTGATCAACCTGCGGCTTTATATTTACCCTTTTAAGCGACAGATCGTTAAATACCGAGGCAACATCGATCTCTATATCAAAATGCCCTATGTTACAGACTATGGCCTGGTCCTTCATCACATCCATATGCTGCCTGCAGATAACATCCTTGCAGCCCGTAGTGGTAACGAATATATCCGCGATAGGTGCGGCATCCTCCATGGTAACAACTTCATAGCCCTCCATGGCAGCCTGAAGCGCACATATCGGGTCTATCTCGGTAATAAGAACCCTGGCACCCTGACCCCTTAAAGACTGGGCGCATCCCTTGCCTACATCACCATAACCGGCTACGACCGTTATTTTGCCGGCCACCATTACATCAGTGGCCCTCTTTATCCCGTCAAGCAAGGACTCACGGCAGCCGTATAGATTGTCAAACTTCGACTTTGTGACGGAATCGTTTACATTAAAGGCAGGACAGCCAAGCTTGCCTTCACGCATCATTTCATAAAGACGATGAACCCCCGTTGTAGTCTCCTCGGAAATACCGCGAATCTCCTTCAGATACTCCGGGTAACGGTCATGAACAATCTGTGTAAGGTCCCCGCCGTCATCAAGGATCATGTTAAGCGGTTTTCCGTCAGGCCATAAAATCGTCTGCTCAATACACCAGTCATATTCTTCCTCGCTTTCTCCCTTCCACGCAAACACCGGAATGCCGCGGGCTGCTATGGCTGCCGCTGCATGGTCCTGTGTTGAAAATATATTGCAAGATGACCAGCGAACCTCGGCACCTAATTCAACCAGTGTCTCTATCAATACAGCAGTCTGTATCGTCATATGGAGGCACCCTGCTACCCGGGCTCCTTTAAGTGGCTTTTCCTGTCCGTATTCCTGACGAAGCGCCATCAAACCAGGCATTTCGGTTTCGGCAATGGATATCTCCTTTCTTCCCCATTCTGCAAGGGTAATATCCGCCACCTTGAAATCCTCAACAACAATTTTGTCCTCGATCATTTGTTTTAAAACCTCCTGAATTTTAAAAGTATAGTAACTGCCTGTTCCGGCGGGTTGGGCTCCGGGAGAGCCCGTTTTTGTATTACCGGTACTTAGTATTATCAGGTTTTCAGCCAACAATTGCAAGTAGAAGAGTGAAGATTTAATGCCGAAAAGCTCTTTCTTTCATGTTCCGTTCCTCCTGGTAAGGCCAGGAAGGTCAAAAGTTTTCCCCTCTATCAAGAGGGGATTAAGGGGTGTGTTCCTTTTCTTGATTCGAGATTCACAATAATTCCCTCTCTTTGGAAAAGGGGAGAGGGATTTTTAAAGAATGAGAGGTTCTGCGAGTAAGCAACTATTGGTTTTATATGACTTTTATCTTGAGAGTTTTTCCAGATATGCTATACTTTAACAATTAAACAGAGGAACCGGAAATTCGCATAATTTAATGTTATGTGAGAACAAAAAACTAATATCACAGCAAACCTAAAAAGGAGGTAAGCCATGAAAACATTAATGCTTTCAATGACAATTGTGCTTCTTCTGATTGTGCCTGTACTTGCAGGAGATTACCTTGATAACTTGAGTTCAAATCCTTACGATCCTAATTCAACAAGTAATCCGTATGGGGCTGGCAGTCGATACAACTCTAATAGTGTCACAAATCCATATGGGCAATATGGGAGTCCATATAGTTCTAAGTCCGCTAATAATCCTTATGCTGCTGATACCCCTAAGCTTTACGATAGTCAAGGAAATTACAGAGGTAAGTTAAGTAGCAATCCCTACGATCCTGATTCAGTATCAAATCCCTATGGTCGATATGGCAGTAAGTATTCACCGGATAGCATAAACAATCCATATGGGGTAGGCAGTCGTTACGCTCCAGATAGTCCTAATAATCCTTACGGCTCTGGATGGAAAATTATTGGGGATGATTAAGAGATGAGTTCAACTGATGCCGCGGCTTGGTGGGGCGCAATAGTTGCATCACTGATCTTAATTTGGGATGTATACAAGTGGATTAAATCGGGAACAGCATTACGATTAAACGCTGTTCCCGATATGCAGCTTTTATATGATGAGATTCCCAAACCAACAGACACTAAATATATACATATTGATGTTTCAAATACAGGTGACAAGAAAACAACTTTAACACACTTAGTTGGCGTATGCCATACGTCATTATGGAGATGGCTATTCCGCAGAAAACCCGACATTAACTTTTTTGTGCCAACACCCGGCTTTGCTAAACCATTGCCATATGTGTTGCAACCTGGAGAGAAGTGGAGTGGAACTATAGAACAGACAAAACAATTAGAAGACTGGATGAAAACTGGTCGATTTTATTGTGGAGTGAATCATTCAAATAAATCGAAGGCTCAACTGGTAAGAGTTAAATATAAGAGCACATAACAATGCGTTGGAGATTGAACGAGTACCAGCGGAGACTTTTTTTACTTGTAATGATTTCAGGAATGCAAATCAGTTTTCAGCAAGTTATTGCGTTTCATGGTACTCGTCACTCAACTTTGCGTTATCTTAAACGGAATAAAACATGTCTTATGTTAAAATATAAATGTCAGTAAATTGGCAAATGGAGGAACCATGATAACTCACTTTCCGCACATAAAAATTCCACATTTCACGACTTTCAGCACTGCAA
>ENA-ORDP01000325-ORDP01000325.1-marine-sediment-metagenome-genome-assembly--contig:-NODE-325-length-32537-cov-4.385968_pt1 | contig 32537 bp, 22 predicted proteins | sample MGYA00248627_ERZ508539 | MGnify/ENA primary metagenome ERZ508539 (study PRJEB26208, sample SAMN05571518) | marine sediment metagenome | biome: deep sea; feature: Hydrothermal vent; material... | reverse complement strand
ATAGTTAACCTTTAGTTATCCTTCGTTCAGGAAACTAAAAGTGCGAGCATGGAAAAGTCTTTACGCGGGTGTTTTGTTTTTAATATTTTCTTTTGTTGTGCACGGTTTACATGGGTGTAAATTTGTGTTGTCATTATAGAGCTGTGTCCAAGCAGGGACTGTATATATTTTATATCCACATCTTTTTCAAGGAGCAGGGTAGCGAATGAATGCCGGAAGACGTGGGGCGTAATATGTTTCTTCAGCTTTGCTCTGCAAGCGAGCTTCTTTACTATTACTCTTATGGATTGGTCGGATAACATTTTTCCTAATCGGTTAATTAAAAAGAAACCGCCTGATTTTTCAATTTCTTTCAAGTAACGCTTATGGTAATTTTTTAAAAGGTGTAATGTTTCGGGATTGCAGATTTGAATAATACGCTCTTTATTTCCTTTTCCTCTTATTGTAACCATTCCGTTTTGAACATCAATACTATTCACTTTTAAGTTAGCTATTTCCGAGACTCTGGCACCTGTAGCAAATAATAATTCGATGACAACAATATCTCTTAATGATTCAAAAAATTTGTATTCACTCTCATTTACAGATAAAGAATGTTTTTCATAAGCAGTATTAAAGATTTTCTTAATCTCTTTGATATCCATTACTTTAGGCAATGTCTTTGGTTCCTTAATTTTTATGCGCATCTTTCTGAATGGGTTTATTTCGATCCGGTCATCAAACTCAAGAAAATTAAACATAGCTTTAATTGTTGCTATTTTTCTTTTTATGGATTTGGGTTTGAGAGAAGAGATTAACTCAAGAAATTCCCTGAGTTCATTTTTAGTTATATCGGTTATCTCAAGCGAGTAATTCTTTTCAGTTAAAAAATTTGATAACTGTTTTAGATCGATGCTGTATGATTTAATAGTTTTGGGACTGAGGTTTTTTTCATAACGACAATGTTGAAGAAATTCTGTAGTAGCTTTCTGGATTGAGTACATAGCTTTTTTGTCCATTAGTTGTTGAATATTAGAAGTTGTATGTTTTTAGAAGGATAAGTTAAGACAGACTATAATTAAATGTGCTAAAATTTATTATTGAATTAGATGGTATTATACATAAATTACCAAGTGCGTTTACATTTATTCAAAACATTGAAATTAAAAATTATTGTTTTATTGGGCTAAAGCCCGGTTCCTTTTTAGCTTTGCAATACCCCCATCCTGTCACAAAGTGATTTCTTCGGAAAAGGATGGGGCTATTAAAATTAAATAATAAGTTAGAATAACAACTATAACCAAGTCATTTGTGGCGGGGATCAAACGAACCAACTGACAAACCTGGGCTTTTCCCACAAGTATCACTTTGTGAAGCCCAACAAAAAATAATAAGTTAAAAAGATATATCAAATAATTTTACTTCCCGATATAATAATTGGTAAGCCCATTATTATTTTTATATTTTTGTCGCACTTACTAATTGAATTTTAGTCAATTCGACTTTTAGTATTTGCTTAATTAAGCTTGACTTTAAATAATTATTATTACAACTTTAACTATACTTATTACTCATCACTTGAGACGGGGTTGTGGTGTGAGATATTCATACTTCCGGGTTTACTCTCATTTCGATTCTCGTCCTAATTTACTTATAACATATCTGGCTTAAAGAGTTTTCCTTTTCATGCAGTGTATATAAAGTAATAAACACTGTTCTTTATAAATTATTGACAAATTTTTATCAAACAATGACATTTTTTAAAAAATGAATAAGGAATTTGTAGTGAGTTGAAATATTTATCAAACAAAGAACAAAAATTAATGTTAACAATTTTATATATGGAACTACAATGGATGACCCGTTAGTTCTAATATTTAATCCTCTAAACCATCCTTTAAAACACCTCATCATTGAGTCAATCAATACATTAGAAAGTATTAAGTATATATCAATAGACTGTAATGATGGTGACTTAAATCAAATATATCCATGTCCAAGTTTAGTCTTGGTTCTCATAGGTAATTATTGTGATGGTGAAAACTTGGAAAAGTGGAAATTACATGAATTGCATGATGCATTTCCTCTGGTTCCCTTATATTGTGTTGTCGATACCAGTTGTACGCATTGCTTAAATTGCCATGATTATGCTTGGGGCATAATTCATACTCCTTTAAAAAAAGAGGATATACAATTCATCATTCATTGGCATATAAAAAGTAAGAGAAAAGAAAGTGTTCAATCAATTAAACAATACATAAAAAAAAGGTCAATACTTGATATTTTTGTTGGGGAATCACCAGCAGCTATAAACTTAAAGAACAAAATATGCAAGGTTGCACCTTTGGATATTACAGTACTTTTACAGGGAGAAACCGGTACCGGTAAGGAGTTGACTGCAAAGTTAATACATCATTTAAGTGATCGTGCTAAGGAACCATTTATAGCTGTAAATTGTGGTGCAATTCCAAATGAGTTGTTTGAAAACGAACTTTTTGGTCACAAAAGGGGAGCTTATACCCATGCCGATACAACGGAAAAAGGTCTGGTTCATGCTGCAGAACGTGGTACTTTATTTCTTGATGAAATTGAGTCGTTGCCAATAACTTCACAAGTAAAACTTTTAAGATTTATTGAGGACAAAAAATATAAACCTTTAGGGCAGTCATCAACTATTTGGTCGGATGTTAGAATTATTGCAGCTGCAAATCGAGATTTGATCAAGCTCGTTGAAGAAGGAGAATTTCGAAATGATTTATTTTATAGGTTATCTGTGATTAATATATTTATACCTCCCCTAAGAGATAGAAAGGAGGATGTTTCATTATTGGCTAAACATTTTGTTGAAAGATTTGCAAAATTATTTTCAAAGGAAATTGAGTATATTAAACCGGAAGCACTAATGTATTTAACCTATTTCTCATGGCCTGGTAACATTAGACAATTGGAGAACTTGCTCCAAGAAGCCGTTGTTCTTAGTTCAAGTAATTGCATTGAAATGGAACACTTAAATTTTAGAAAATATAATAAGAATATTAATTATACCCTGCATTCGTTTGAAAAAACTAAAAAAGAGATAAATGATAATTTTGAAATAAAATATTTAGAAAGCGTTTTAAAATTGTTTAATGGTAACGTAAGCAAGGCTTCTCATTTTGCAAAAAAAGACAGAAGAGATTTTTATAGATTAATAAAGAAGCACAAGATCGAACCGAACATTTACCGCCTTATAAAATAAGTTCCCTGAATCAGTATTCTTCTATTTAATGAATCGCATAATGTGGTTTTCTCAAACTTATCGTGGAAATTCTGCCGCACATTCTTCCAGATAATATTTTCTTATAGAATAATAATAATCGTTTGTTATTCTATAAATACAATACATTATTATTAAAATATTACCTCTATCCGAAAAAGAAGTTTTTGATTTTGTTTTTAGAGTATGTTACTGTGGTATAATTACCTCATAACTTTATAAAGCAATTAATTAAGGATAATCTTTAACTACAACAATAACAAATAATTATCAAAAGGATATCTAAGGGCATAATCATTGTAACTAATTTGACAACGATGGAAATAAAATGAATTCAATTAATCAATCAAATCTTTCTCAAAAAATAATTGAACATCTCAATTCCGAATCTATTAATAAGGAGGACGATTTAATTGGAATCTGTTTAGCGATTTTTGAAAAAGAGATTAATAAGTTGTCCGATAAAATGTTTAAAGACTTTTCTGATACGATATTTAAAGAGTTATCTGAACTTGTTGGTAAAGGAATAATTACAGAATATAAAAATCAAAATGAAAAACTCTTTTACAGATTAGTGAATTCCAATAAACATTGATTCGTTTTTTTAAATGAAATTATTTTTATGAGATCATGCTTACAAACTTAAATATATCAGAATTGGTTCATAAACCAAATGTTGAAAATAAAAACTTGATGGTTATTCATACTAGATCCAGAAGAGAAAAAAAAGTTGCTCATTATTGTAATGTTGTAGGAACAAAATTCTATCTCCCGTTAGAATCAAGAATAAAAATGTATGGAAGAAAAAAGGTACAAACTGTTTTACCGTTATTCGCAGGATATTTATTTGTTTTAGCAGATGAAAAAGAACGATATGAATTACTATTAACTCATCACATTGCAAAAATACTCAAGGTTTCAAATCAATTTGAATTAATAGAAGATCTTGAGAAAATTTATGTCGCTGAAAGTTGTAAAATTAATTTAATCCCTTGTGAATTAGATATCAAGGGTAGAAGGGCTAGAATAGAACTAGGGCCTATGAGAGGTTTGGAAGGATTAATTTCTAGAATCAAAGGACGAGATCGTATTGTCCTAAATGTAAACTTTATTAATAGAGCAGCAGCAGTTGATATTAATCGCTCTGATATAACTCTGTTAAACTAATAATTTTTCTTAAAATTCCTTTTCTGTTACATTTTTCGTGGAAACGAAGAAGACGGAGTGTGTAAAAAATAAGATAATATTCAATAAACGCTTTGTCTGAAAAGGTTTTGAAGATATTAACGGAACTGAAATGTAAAGGTATTATTAAAGAATATTTTAATAAAGAGAAAAAGCTTTGTTATAGTTTATTGAATGTTAATCATAACCGGGTTAAACCTGTTTGCTTACACTAATATTTTATAAAATTTAAATGATTGATAAAGGATTAGAAGTTATTAAAGGTGCACTGGAGAATTACTTAAAGCTATTACCCGAGCTTAATTTAACGCGCGAAGATTTTATTGTTTTATCTCATGTTGTAAAACCGGACGGCACTTTAGCCGCACAGAATAATTCTCTCGCAATTACTTTGGTTAATGTAGAAGAAGAACGAACTTTAAAATCACAAAATACAATTTCAATCTCACCTAACGGCAATGTTTCTCAAGTAAATCCTGAAATTAAACTTAACCTGTTTATTCTGGTTTCGGCAAATTATCAAAAGTACAATACGGCACTTCAATATCTTTCCGCTGTTGTCAGATGTTTCCAGGCAAACAATGTGTTCACCAAAGAAAAAGTTCCCGGAATGGACCCTTCAATTGAAAAATTGATAGTTGAATTATATACTCTTAATTTCGAACAACAAAATCATTTGTGGGGCACTCTCGGGGCAAAATATATACCGTCGGTGCTTTATCGGGTAAGGCTAATTGCTATTCAGGAAGCCATTAAATCAGCTGAACAGAAGCCGATCAAGAAAATTTACATTTCAGACAAAGAGCTGTGATATATGGATATCAATTATGAAAAATTGTTTGAAGTAAAGTTTTCTCATAACTTTTATTTAAATAGTATTTCCGAAGATTTCAAAGTAGAGCCTTCTTCGAGATGTAGCAGGCTGTTGAAAAACTACAGGATTATTCCAAGGAAAATTGAATCAGGTTTTATAGCACTCATTGAGCTTGCCAATCTTTCCGCCAAAACCCCGGTAGTGAATTTAGACAATGGAGCAAAATTTTCATTTATCATTTTTGTAAATAATCCGTTTTTTAAGAATTTTACCGATCTTGCTTTAGATTCAGCACCAAAAAGTATTTATCATTTTTCAAACCTTAATAAAAATATTCAAAACTCCGAATTACTTGTTTCTGCCGGAACTTCTGAAGAATTTGTCGGTGGTGATGATTTGATAATTCTAAAGCCCGAGAAATTTTATTACAAACAGGCTTCTTCAAATCCAACCGTATTCATTCAATTAAAAGACTTTGAAAACAAAACAATTATAGATAAAGTTGTTACGATAGTAAACAATGAACTGTCTTATTTCGTGGATGTTACCCATTATCCGCAGGGAAGATACAAACTATTTATTGACGGCTCTTTGAAACTGGACTTTTATGCTGATGATTCTTTATCCGGTAAAAATGTTTTTGGAATTGTTGATGTTTATTTTTCAGGTTCAGTCCCACCGGCATATCTCCTTTTTGATGTAAATGGAAACATAACTGAGAAAACGTATTTTATCAAATTTAAAAAGCGAAAAACCATTTGGAAATATTTAATAGTTCTGAAATTCAAAAACACAATCAATCCGGATGATCTTTCACTAAGTTATCCGGATTCTTCGAACTCTTTTACAAAACAATCCGTCATTACCTTATCGGATGGAAATCAAGCTGTGCCGTTTATCTCCAGTAGCGAAATTGAATTTAGCGATAGTACTATCCAGGGAATCCAGCTTAAAAAAACAAACGGAACGGGAATCTTTGAAATTGATAATCTTCCGAATGCTTCTTATAAAAACATAAAACCTGACTTAAGCAACAACAAAGTTTTTTCTGAAATATTTATCTATGTATAACAAAATAAGGAGAAATGCTTATGGCAACTTACAAAACACCGGACGTTTACGTCGAAGAAATCTCTCTGTTTCCGCCCTCTGTTGCTGAGGTAGAAACAGCAATCCCGGCTTTTATAGGATATACCGAAAAAGCTCTTAAAGGTGGGGTGGAAGACGTATTGTTAGTTCCTACTAAAGTAACTTCTTTAATAGAGTTCAAATCCATTTTTGGAGAGTTTCCAAAAGTTAATATTGAAAAAGTTGAACTCGATTTAAATAACGTTGTTATAGATTCTAAAATCAAATCTGTGTTTTATATGTACGATGCGATCCGTACGTTCTTTAACAACGGCGGAGGTAAATGTTACATCATTTCAATTGGTTCTTACGAAGATGATATCAAAAAAACCGATTTTGAAAAGGGACTTAAAAAACTTAAAAAACAGGATGAGCCTACCTTAATCCTTTTTCCCGATGCTGTTTTTATGGAAGATGATCTATACGAAATTCAGAAACAGGCACTTACTCAATGTAATGATCTTCAGGACAGATTTTGCGTTTTTGATCTTCTTGAAAAGGATGAAATAGACGGCTGGCAGAAAGGTGTGGATAAATTTCGTAACAAAATTGGAATGAATTACCTGAAATATGGAGCTGCTTACACACCTTATTTAAAAACTAATCTCACAAAAAATGTTAGATATGCTGATATCAAAAGTGTTCTGAAAAAATCTGGTGTTTCTGTAAAGTTAGCAAGCTTATCGACTGATGCAGATATACTAAGTACAATAGATCTGCTTGATAAATCTGTTGCAGATAACGCTATTATTAATGGCGACAATACTACATCGGGCAGTTACAAAAAATTCTTAAAGGATAATAGTATTGCATCTCTAAAAGAAGGATATAACAATCTTGTTATAGGCTTTAAAGCTGCTGTAAACACGGCGCTTGCCCAAACAACAATATCTGTTTCTAATGCGGACAACGTAAGAACAGAATTCAAAAAATTATTTGACTATATATACAATTCAGCGGATGATTTGATGAATGAATGGGCAAAACCATCTTTTTCATTAACAGATAAAACAGTAGTTCCAACTGTGCGGGATTTAATATCGGGAACTCTGAAAGATGCTTTTGAAAGGCTAAACAATAACTGCTTTGATGCCAAAGACGTAATTGGTAAAACAATTATTGATAAAGTCTTTAATGATTACACTCTGGATGTTTCCCAGTGGGGAACAATATTTACAGGCGCCTCAAAAGTTAATGATTTTTATCCCATTACTGCACCGACCGACAACAAAGAAAAAATTGAAAATATGAGCGGTGCAGAGAGTAAGATTTCAGCAATTTTTGAACAATTAAACGACGCGGTTCAAAGTGTGTTAGCTGCTGCGGTAAGTTTTGTTGATAATTCTGAGAATGCACTGAAAGCAATATTCCCTACATTTAAAAATATGATAACTAAAGTCAGCAGTTCGTTAACTGTATTACCTCCCAGTGGTGCTATTGCAGGAATTTATGCTTCGGTTGATAATGCACGCGGTGTTTGGAAAGCCCCTGCAAATGTAAGTCTAAACAGCGTGAGTAAGCTTACCGAAATTATCGATAACAAGGAGCAGGAAGATTTGAATGTAGATGTGGTTGCCGGAAAATCAATAAATGCAATAAGGGCTTTTACCGGTAAAGGTATTTTAGTTTGGGGCGCACGTACGCTGGCAGGAAATGATAATGAATGGAGATACGTACCCGTTAGAAGATTCTTTAATATGGTTGAAGAGTCGGTTAAAAAATCAACCTACTGGGCAGTCTTTGAGCCAAACGATGCAAATACCTGGATAAAAATTAAATCGATGATTGAGAACTATCTGACTCAAAAGTGGAGAGACGGCGCGCTTGCCGGTGCAAAACCTGACGAAGCATTTTTTGTTAAAGTCGGTCTCGGTACTACTATGACTGCACAGGATATTTTAGAAGGAAGGATGAACGTTGAAATAGGAATGGCGGTCGTTCGTCCGGCTGAATTTATTATCCTTAAGTTCTCTCACAAGATGCAGGAATCATAAGAAGAACTTAGCTATTAAAAGAATACAATTAATAATAATAAAAGGTGAATAACAATGGCTGACTATCCATTACCAGTGTTTCATTTCCAAGTGCAATGGGGCGGCACTAATTTAGGCTTTGCCGAAGTATCGGGCTTGAATATTGAAAACCAGGCTATAGAATACAGGGACGGATTAAGTCCCGAGTATTCCGCAATTAAAATGACCGGTATTCCGAAATACGGAAATATAACTATGAAAAGAGGTGTTCTTCCTACGGATAATGAATTCTACAAATGGTTGAATACTACCAAGCTGAATAAAGTTGAAAGGCGTGATTTAATTATCAGTCTTTTAAATGAAAACCACGAGCCTGTTATGACGTGGAAAGCTACGAACGCATTCCCCGTTAAAGTTGAAGGACCTGGTTTGAAAGCAACAGGCAACGAAGTAGCAATCGAATCGATTGAAATTGCACATGAAGGTTTGTCAATAGAAAACGAGTAAAAATATGCCTGGATATTATCCACCGGTTGGTTTTCACTTTCGGGTAGAATTCGGTATGCTTCCGTCTGACAGCAATGACGCACGTTTCCAGGAAGTCTCCGGTTTAAGCGCCGAACTTGGAGTAGAAGAATTTATAGAAGGCGGTGAGAACAGGTTTGCTTATCGTCTTCCCAATCGTGCAAAATATTCCAACCTAATTCTTAAAAGAGGGTTGTTAACGGACTCGGAATTAATCTCCTGGTGCAAGGACGCAATCGAGAATTTTACGTTTTCCCCTACTACTGTAAATGTAACATTATTAAATGAAGTGCATGAGCCGGTAGCAGATACATTCAGTTTCGTTAATGCGTGGCCTGTTAAGTGGTCAGTCTCGGACTTTAAAGCAACGGATAATTCAATCGTAATAGAAACTCTTCAACTGGCTTACAGTTATTTCAAACGAATTAAATTATAAGGAGATTTTTAATGCCTGTTGAAGTAAAAGAACTTGTAATTAAAGCAGTTGTTGATGAACAAACGAAAAATGAAAAAAAGAAAAAACCATCTGAAAAAATAGACCGTGATGAAATTATTGAAGACTGCGTTGAACAGGTTCTTGAAATATTAAAAAAAGAAAAAGAACGATAAAAAAATCTTTGCGATTTAGTGGTGAATAATTAACCTCAAAGGCGCGGAGACACTGAAAAATAATTATGTACGGCGAATTAAAAAAACTAAAAATCGAAGCGTATAAAGACCTTGAATACAATACAAGGGTTGATGAGTTTGAAGTAATGTTCAATCCTTCATCTTATTCACAGAAGTATGAAATTGAATACGAAGAAGCTCAAGGTAAGGGTACTACAGGTACTCCTCAGAAATTCGGTAAGATTAAGCCGCAGGAATATATCTTCGAGTTTTTATTTGATGGTACAGGCGTAACCGGTGTAAAAAAAGATGTATCCGACGAAATTGATAAATTCTTCACACTTACCGGTAATGTCGACGGTGAAATTCACCGACCACTGTATTTAAAGATAACCTGGGGCAAACTCGTATCGAAATGTATTCTCAAAACTGCAGATATAACTTATAGTTTGTTTGAACCGGATGGATACCCTCTACGCGCAAAAATAAACGCAACTTTCGCCGAAAACATTGATGATGTTTTACGTACGGCAAAAGAGAACAACAGTTCACCCGATTTATCACATTACAGGGAAATAAAAGAAGGGGAGAATCTGCCACTTCTTTGTTACGAAATATACGGTGACACAAAATATTATTCCGACGTGGCTAAAGCAAACGGCTTAACAAATTTTAGAAATTTAAACCCGGGAGATATTATTCAGTTTCCTCCAATAAAATCAGATAAATCAAAATGAGTAAAGATAGAGTCATACCGGTTGAAAAATCAACGGACTTACCAACGATAACTATCAAGTCGGACGGATCCGAAATTAGCAAAGAGTATCAGGTGGTTTCCGTTACCGTTGAAAAAGAAGTTAACCGCATTCCGAAAACACAAATTATCCTTCTCGATGGCGATACTGCCAAGGAAGATTTTGAGCTAAGTAATAAAGATTTATTCATTCCAGGCAAAGAGATTGAAATTCTTGCCGGATATCATTCCGATGAAAGTGTAATATTCAAAGGGATAATAATCAATCATTCCATAAAAGCAAAAAAAAATAAATCTTCTTATCTGCGCATTAACTGCAGGGATAAAGCGATAAAGATGACCGTAGGAAAACAGAATAAGTATTTTTATGATTCGAAAGATTCCGATATAATTTCTGAAATAATTAAACCATACGGAATGGAAACGGATATTGAATCGACCGACGTTGATCATAAAGAAATGGTACAGTTTTATTCAACGGATTGGGATTTTATAGTTTCACGTGCCGAGGCAAACGGTAAGCTTGTTTTTGTTAATGACGGAAAGATAACCGTTAAAGCTCCCGATACTTCAACCGATCCGGTTTTGTCTTTAGTTTACGGTTCATCAATGCTCGACTTTGAAGCGGAGATGGATGCCCGCTATCAATTAACTTCGGTTAAATCAAGCTCATGGGATTATTCGACCCAGGAAGTGATTGAAGAAGAGGGGCAAGATCCAAGTATCACCGAACCGGGTAACATTAATTCCAGCAATTTAACAAATGTGATAAGCCTTGATGAATTTAACCAAAAGCATAGCGGTAAGGTAACCGATCAGGAATTAAAAGCATGGGCTAACAGTAAATTATTAAAAAGTAAACTCGCCAAAATAAGAGGAAGAGTAATGTCGCAGGGATACGGAAAAATAAGTCCCGGCGATATGCTTGAGTTGAATGGTGTAGGTGAGCGATTCAATGGTAAAAATTTTATTAGTGCTGTTCGTCATCAAATTAATTTGCAGAATTGGGAAACAGATATTCAATTCGGACTTTCTCCTGAATGGTTCTCTAAATCGAATGATATTCTTGATACACCCGCAGCGGGTTTGTTACCTGCGGTGCAGGGTTTACAAATCGGTGTTGTTACTCAGCTTGCAAATGATCCGGACGGTGAAGACAGAGTACTTGTAAAAATGCCATTGGTTGATCCCAACGAAAACGGTGTTTGGGCAAGGGTTTCAACTTTAGATGCAGGTGAAAACAGGGGATCCTTTTTTAGACCGGAAATCGGAGATGAAGTTGTGCTCGGATTTTTAAATGAAGACCCGCGCGAACCAATAATTTTAGGAATGCTAAACAGCAGTGCAAAACCTGCTCCTATAACAGCAAGTGCATCTAATCCCGAAAAAGGATTTATTACTCGGAGTAAAATGAAACTTCTATTTGATGATGAAAAGAAAATTGTAACAGTCGAAACTCCGGGAGGAAATAAAGTTATATTAACCGATGACGAAGGTGCGATAAAACTTGAAGATCAGAACGGAAATAAAATTACTATGGACTCAAATGGTATTACTATGGAAAGTGCAGCGGATGTAAGTATAAAAGCAAGCGGTAATCTAACTGTTGAAGGAATAAATATAGAGATAAAAGCCAAAGGTCAATTTAAAGCGGAAGGTTCAGCTGGTGCAGAAGTTACAAGTAGCGCCATCGCAACCTTAAAAGGTTCTTTAGTACAAATAAACTAAAATTTTGTGATCTCTCTCTGTGTCTCCGTATTTTATCGTAGTCACAGGGATACAAAAGCACAGAAAGAAAGGATTAATAATATGCCGCCGGCAGCTAGAGTGGGAGACATTTCGACACACGGGGGAACGGTAACCGGTCCTGGTATACCTACGGTTTTAATCGGCGGTATGCCCGCAGCAGTTGCAACAGATATGCACGTATGTCCAATTCCTCCGTTGGTTCATCAGCCAACAGCAAGCCCATTCCCGATGGGAAGTATAACGGTATTGATAGGAGGTAAACCTGCTTTACGTGTGGGTGATATTTGTATCTGCGGTGCATCGGCAGCAGTTGGTAGTCCGACAGTAATAATAGGATAACTAATATGGCAAAGTATCCCTTTCTCGGAAAAGGGTGGAGTTTTCCGCCCGAGTTCAATAAAAATACAGCAACTGTTGAAATGCTTGTGGATAAAGAAGATATAAACAGTAGCCTGGAAATATTATTCTCAACAACAATCGGCGAAAGAATTATGCAGCCGAAGTATGGTACAAATCTTAAAAATTTATTATTCGCTCCGATCGATACTTCACTGAAGGCATATATAAAAGATCTTATTGAAACGGCTATACTTTACTTTGAAGCAAGAATAAAGCTTGACGATATAATTCTTGAAGCAAAACAAGAAGAAGGTATTCTATTAATAACATTGGAGTATACAATTCGATCAACGAACTCGAGATATAATTTTGTTTATCCTTTTTACATAAACGAAGGAGCAAATCTTAATATATGAACGGGAACTGTGATATAAAGAACCCTCTTGTACGTGACGGAGTAAGTCAAAAACAGAGATTACTTAAAGCTCTGCATACGAGTTATGTAAAAGTTGACGAACGTGATATTAACGATCTGCTTTGGTTTATTAGAAATTACTCCAAAAAAGTGCAGTATTATAATAAGGATAACGAACCTGACGATGACTGGAAAGATTTTGTCGAGAATGATGTCTCGACTATCATTTCAATTATATCACAAAAAGATTTAAGTGAAATTAAAGAGTGTTTTACTGCCCATTTTAGTTTTATAAAAAATGCAGTTAATCTTGACAACCAAGTTAAAGCTGTATTAAATAATATTTTCAAACATCTCTTTTTTATATCTGATGAATTAAACGCCTGGTATAAAACTTCGGCAGCAGGTCTTAAACTTAATACCGAATTAAAACAAACAATATCCTCGCAGCTAAAAGGCTTACTTAAAGAATTAGTAGCTGCTTATAAATTTGCATCTACAAATAGTTATTTGTACGATGATATTACCGATAAATGTTATCCGTTCGTTTACAAGGATGATTTCCTTGTGAGTAAATTTAATAAAATATGGATAGATACAACCTCATCTACACCGGTATCTTGGAGTAGTTATTTATCATCTATTAACGAAGATGGATCTCTATTCAGTACTTCGTCAACAAAAATAAAACAGGTTAAATTTGCCGCAGATAAACTAAAATTATATGTCGATAAATTCATCGGCGCTCAATCAAGATTAATACATAATTCTCCCGGTTACTTAAAAGAAACATTAGAAAACTGGTCTTCACATGAACCGAATATGGCTTTGCTCTTGGCATTTCTTCAGCTTTTCCGGTATGCACAGGGAAGTATAAATAAAATAACTAAACGGCATCTTGATTTTTATTATAAAAGAGTTCTGCGGCTCAAACCTAATGAAGCGGTACCTGATACGGTTCACGTTATTTTCGAATTGGCAAAACAAGTAGACAGCTACCTTGTTAAAGAAGCAACCCAGCTTAAAGCTGGACGTGACAGTGAGGGAAATGAAGTTGTTTACAAAGTAGATAAAGACACGGTTTTTAACAAAGGTGCGGTAGATAAATTAAAATCAGTGTTTGTTGATAAAAAGGATAATTATAGGGTTTACTCCGCACCGGTTGCAAACTCAAAAGACGGTAGTGGAAAAAAGTTTGACATGGATGAACCGAAATGGAAGACATTCGGTGAAAGTCAGAAAACCGATACCGGTTATCAATCGGAAGATAATCGCACAATGTTGTTTACCGATATCGGTCTTGCCATTACCTCCCCGATTTTCTTTTTATACCAAGGTACAAGAGTAATTACAATAACTTTCACAACCGATAATGATTTAACGGATTTGGTTGGGAGGGAAATTTCTATAAAAGAAGCATTAACATTTTCCTTCAGCAGTGAAAAGAAATGGGTAACTGCAGATATAGATTCGGTTAATATTAATACCTCTAATAAATTTTTAGAGTTTGTGATAGAGCTTGGTACCGAAGCCGAACCAACATTTGCATTTAACAACAGTGAGCTGGAAGACAACTTTGACTCCAAATTCCCGGTATTAAAAGTACTTCTCATTAACGAAACCGACAGTGATTACATATACAAGACTTTAAAGAATGTAACTATTTCCAAAATAGATATTTCAACCGAAGTTACCAATCTGAAGGATTTAATTCTACAAAATGACAGTGGGCTTCTTAAACCGGGGAAACCCTTTTATCCTTTCACAACAATTCCAGGCAAGGGTTCAAGCTTTTATGTTGGAAGTAAAGAAATATTTCAAAAACATATAGAATATATAACACTGCATATTGAATGGAAAGATGTACCGAATACCCACTTAAAGACTTATTATCATCCGTTAATTTCACTAACAGATAACGAAGACTTCAAGGTGAAAGGAGAAGTACTTTATGACAATGTTTGGAAAGAAGTTGAAGATAACAAACCAATCTTTGATAAAAACGATGCGACAACAGCAATAGATGTAGAGTTCATATTTCCGGATACTCTTTCATATTATGGTGAAGTAATAAGTGAAAATCTGGGGGAGTATACAACTGATACAAGACGCGGGTTTTTCAGAGTCGTTTTAACCCATCCACCCGATGCATTCGGTCACGGTTTATACAGGGATGCATATACAAAGGCTATAATAGAATATGCTAATGATCCGAACGATACTGACAAAAAAAATGCAATACCAAATGAACCGTACACTCCCTTAGTAAAAGACTTTTGGATTGATTACAAAGCAACTACGGAAATTAATGTCAAAGCTAACAGCTCTTATAAAACAGGTAAAGAAAAGTTTATTCACATTTATCCGTTCGGAATTAAAGAAGAAAGGAAAGCGAGTTCGAATAAAGTTAATCTTCTACCAACCTTGGAGTTTAACAACGATACAAAAGATTTGGAAAGTGAGGGCGAATTATATATCGGTATTAAAGATCTTGATCCGACTGAAAATTTATCGCTCCTTTTTCAAATTGCCGAAGGAAGTGCGGATCCCGAATTACCTAAACAAGAAATTAACTGGTCGTATTTAAGTAATAATGAATGGAAAATTTTTGAGGATACCGAAGTTATATCAGATGATACAAACAGTCTAATCAAATCCGGTATAATCACATTTTCAATTCCGTCGGCTGCCGATAAAGATAATACAATTATGCCGAGCGGGCTCCATTGGATTAAAGCCTCGGTAGATAAAAACAGCGGTGCAGTATGTGAAACTCTCGATATTATTGCACAAGCGGCTTCTGCAACATTTAAAGACAATGATAATGCGGATGATTTCTTAGAAAGCGTTTTACCCGCGCAAACTATTGCAAAACTTGTTAATAAAGATGCAAGCATTAAAAAAGTAAGTCAGCCCTATGCGTCACTGGGGGGTAAGCCCATAGAAAACGATCAAAATTTTTATACAAGGGTAAGTGAAAGACTTAGGCATAAAAGCCGCGGTATAACAATATGGGATTATGAAAAACTTATACTGCAGGAATTTCCGGATATCTATAAAGTAAAATGTATTAATCACAGTACTTATATCCCCAATACTTCAGAGTTTGCACCCGGTTATGTTACCGTTGTTGTTATACCGAATCTTTATAATAAAAATTCCGTAAACTCTTTGGAACCAAGAGTTTCTGTCGGTACTCTTAATAATATAAAAGATTTTTTAAAGAAAAAGATTTCCCTTTTCGCCGCGGAGAAACTGCAGGTCCTAAATCCTTTATATGAAAAAATAAGAGTTGAATTCCAGGTGCAATTAAAAAAAGGATATGATTGGGGTTATTACAAATCCAAACTGCAGGAAGATATAAAAGAGTTTCTTTCTCCCTGGGCTTATAAAGAAGGAAGCGAAATATCCTTCGGCGGTAAAATTCACAAATCGGTTATACTCAATTTTATTGAAGAGAGAGATTACGTTGATTTTGTGGCAGAGTTTAAAATGATACAGATCATAACGAAAGAGGGAAAAACCGAAAGCAAATACACTGATGAAGCGGAACCGGCAACATCAAGATCAATATTCGTTTCGAACAACGAACACGATATTAACGAAGTAGTTAACTGCTGATGGCTGAACAAGAACTCTACATAAAGAAAGAACGCACATTAGACAAAGGTGAGGATTATAATTTTCTGCGTTCAAAAGGAATCGAGTATATAGAAAGTTTAGCTTCCGAACTTTGGACCGATTATAATGTTCACGATCCCGGAATAACTCAACTTGAAATTTTAGCTTATGCAATTACAGATCTCGGTTACCGCTGTAATTATTTAATTGAAGATATACTCTCGAACGGCGGAAGTGATAAATTAAACAAACACTTTTTTACAGCACGACAGATTTTAACAAACAATCCGGTAACCGAAAATGATTTTAGAAAAGTATTAATTGATGTGAAAGGAATAAAAAATGCCTGGCTTGAAATTGCTTCGGAAGCCGAACATGATATTTTTCTTAATTGTCAAAAAAGCAAGTTATCACTTTCGCCCTTAGAAAAAAGAAATATCGAACAGATAAAACTAAGCGGTATTTATAATGTTATACTTGAGCTTGATGATGATGACGAACTGGGGAATTTAAATCTTTACTGCTTCGAACGAACAATCAAAAAAAATGATAAAGAATTCAACATAGAAATAGTTCTGCCCGCTTGGAATACCTACTTTAATAAAACCGGCAAACCTCAATCTTATAAGATTGAAAATATAACAGCGATAGCACAGTCCCAAAATTACAGAGCTTCCTTTGAAATAAAATATGAAAATGAAACCACAAAAAAAGAAGTACTTATTCGTTCCAAAGGATTGAAATCAACAGATAACCAATCATTAATTGAGAATGAACTAAAAAGAACGGATAAGGAGAGTCTTCTTTATCATTATAAATTAATGATTGAAAAAGCATTATTGATTATCTCCGATGCTTACAAGATTCTTCACTCGACAAGAAATCTATGCGAAGATTTTTACCTATTCAAAGCCGTTGATGTTGAAGAAATAGTTGTTTGTGCTGATATTGAAGTTACTTCCGCTGCCGACCTTGAAACAGTACTTGCACAAATTTATTACGATATCAAAAACTTTCTTGCCCCGCCGGTTAATTTCTACACAATAAAAGAACTAACCGAACGAGGAAAAAAGACTGACGAAATTTTCAACGGACCTATATTAAATCATGGTTTTATTGATGAAGATGAACTGAAGAAATCAGTATTTAAAAATGTAATTCATGTATCTGATTTCATCCAAATAATAATGGATATAAAAGATGTTGTTGCGGTTAAAGATATAATGATTTCCAATCTTTATAATTGCGAACCGCAAACCGAAGGTGAAAAGTGGTGTTTGATGCTCAAAAAAGGCAGAGCAGCAAAATTATGTATTAACCATTCTAAGATTGTTTTTTACAAAGGACTCGTTCCCTACCGTGTGGATAAAGAAGAAACGCTTGAAAATCTTGATGAACTTGAGAAACTTAATCGCTCCAAACACCTTGCAAAACAAGATTATGATATACCTGTACCGAAAGGAAAAGACCAACAAATACAAAACTATTACTCAATTCAAAACGATTTTCCTTTAAACTACGGAATTGGTATAGAAGGACTTCCATCTTCGGCAAGCAAAGAAAGAAAAGCACTAGCAAAACAACTTAAAGTTTATTTGCTTTTTTATGACCAAATACTCGCAAACTTTTTTGCACAGCTTGCACACGTTCGGGATTTATTCTCTACAAATCCTAATATAAAGAAGACATACTACTCACATAATCTCTTCAAAGATGAAGAAGGAAATAAAACAAACTTCCCGAATCTTCATTACTTGGTGAAAGATTTTGTAGATACTCTTGACCTTAGGTCAATTGATATAGATGATTATTCAACTTACAAAACCGATTGGGAAACTTTTATAAATAACCCGGATAATAATTCCTCAGAATTAGAGCGGGAAGATATCCTTGAAAGTAAATCCACTTATGAAGACAGGCGCAACCGTTTCCTAGATCATTTAATGTCCCGCTTTGCGGAACAGTTCACCGATTATGTCTTGCTGATGAATACGATGGATAAAAAGAAAGCCTCCTCCGAACTGATAAACGACAAAATAAACTTCCTTTCCGATTACGATGAGTTCAGCTATAATAGAGGAAAAACATTTAACTATAAAGACCCAACCGAGATTTGGGATACCAAAAATGTAACGGGTTTACAACGCAGAATAACCCGTCTTCTCGGAATCAACAATTACGAAAGAAGAACACTATCCGATTGTATTGCATCGTCTTTCGAAATTTATAACGAGACCGACACCGACGAAATAGACGAATATCGATTCAGACTTTTAGATAAAGACGGAAACATTCTTTTAAGTAGCACAACCCGTTACGAAAGTAAAGAAAAGGCGAGAAAAGAAATTCAAGCTGTAATATCATATGGCGTTAAAAAAAATAATTACGAAATAAAAAAAACATCGGACGGACGTTTTCATATTGTACTTAAAGATGATACCGGTGAAATTATTGCACGTATGATTAAATATTTTAATGATAAGGATGAAGTAAAAGATACCGTGCGGCTTATCGTGAAATATATGAATGATAGTATGCTTGAATGCGAAGGTGTTTACTTAGTCGAACACATACTGCTTAGACCGAGAACAATTAAAGACCGGTTAATGAAAGTATGTGTTGAAAAATCGTGTAAGAGCTGCTCAGGTTTTAAAGACCCGTATTCATTCAGAGTTACCACCGTTGTTCCTTATTGGCCAGAAAGATTTCGCAATTTTGATTTCCGAAGATATTTTGAATCAACAATTAGAATGGAAGCTCCGGCTCACGTGCATGTAAAAGTCTGCTGGGTTACCAAAGAACAGATGATAAAATTTGAAAAAGCATATAGGAACTGGCTCAAAGAAATTTCAAAACATCAGCCGAATAAAAATTTATTATCAAAAAAACAGAACAAATTGGTTGAAGTTCTGGAATCGTTAAGAAGTGTATATCCCGAAAATAAATTGTACGACTGCAAAAATCAGAATGAATTAGATGTGGTATTATTAAATCATTCCATATTAGGATCAATAAGCGAGGATGAAAATGACAGCTTGTAAATATTACCCAAAGTTTGAACCTAACCAGGTATTAACCTCGGAACAGCTTAATCAACTTACGACTTACTTCGATAAACATGACCGACTAACACGATCCAAATTGATCGGTGTTGGAATTGTCTGTGGATTTAAGGTTAAGTTTGATAGAGCACCCGTTAAAATCACTATAACCGAAGGAGTCGGTATAACCACCGAGGGATATCTTATTTATTCACCTCAATCGGAATTAATACGATACAAACCATATAAAGATCCCGGTAAATATGATAAGTTCGGTGATGAAAATTCACAAATACAATTATGGGAACTTCTTCCCTCCGTTACGCAGAGTGAAGATGAAACTATAGAAAAACTCACCGCAAAATTTCTTGAGGGCAAAGCAATAATTCTATACTTAGAAAGGTATGAACAGGATCTTGAAACATGTACCGGCGACGACTGTAATGAAAAAGGTAAACGTATTAATCATTGCATTAAAAAACTTCTGATCAATCTAAATGATCTTGCTGATATTATTAAAGATTGTTCCCCTGGTAAAGGAATAAAAAGTTTTGATGAAAATGTAAATCGCAAATTTAGATTACCCGAAATTTCTATAGGACGTGAAGCTAATTTGATATCTGAGAATGATTACCAAAATTACGACGCAATTCTAAAATTATATCAGAAACCGATAAAAGGATCTGTGGCTGATATTCAAGAAGCATTATACGAAAGTTACAAAACATTTGAACCGGTTCTCTCGTATAATTATAACAACAATCCTTTTAATGAAATAAATATTGGGAAGAATGTTGAAGGGTTAAAAGAAAAATATAACCATGGAATACAGTATATATATGATTATTTAAAAGATATTATTCTTTCATACAACGAATTCAAAGAAGCAGCTTTTGATCTTACTACTGAGTGCTGTTATAACGAAAGGTGTTTTCCACGGCACTTAATGCTTGGCGAAGTTATACCGGATGATAAATGTGATTTGTCGGTTTACAGGCATTCATTTATTCAGCCCCATATTTATAATGGGCAGAATGAACTGCTTAAAAAAGTTAAAATGCTTTTTAGACGACTGGTTTATATTAGTTATGCTTTCCATATTGAGACTGGTAAGTCAATTGATGTTAAAATCACACCAAGCAGAGAGAAAGGTACTGGGTTAAGTGAAAGATCCATTCCTTATTACTACAGGTTAAACGATAAAGACCCGTTCCGGAAAGAAGAAGTATTTCTCCATCACATATGGAATTACGAGTTTATTAAAAAATGTAAACCGTATCTAAATCTCGCTTACTATTCGCATTATTATAAAGAAGAACTTACACCGCAATTTGTTAAAAACCCGTTATTGTTCGATACCGATAAATATGGTTTCTATAGAATTGAAGGGCATTTAAATAAACCCTGCAATACGGTTCTTCCCGGTTTATTAAAGGATGTAGATAATTATAATCTTCCTTTTAAAGTGATGAAGCTCGATCTTGGTAAAGAACCAACCAAGGGGGATTTAAAACTCGACTGCCGTTTTACCGATCTTGAACTAATGTACAAATCTTTAATTACCGAGTATGCCTGTTTCCTTCATCACAAAATAAAATTTTTTGCCGAACTCGATTTTAACGTTGAAAAAACCGAAGAGCAAAAACCGGGAACTTTAAAAGGGACTGTTTACGCTACTACGAAAAATAAATTATTACCCGGGGTAAATGTAATACTGAAAAGAGTAGCGGATCAGGTTACAGTAAGCGGTTCTACTACAAACCAAAAAGGTATATTCACAATTAAAAACATCCAGCCGGGACAGTATGTTGTTTCGGTTGATTTTATGGGGTTCGAATCTTATTCGCTTGCTGTTACAATCAAATCCGGTGAAACGGAAAACATTATGATTAAGCTTAGCGCTGTATCTTCGGGTAGTGCTAATTCCGGGATTTCTGAATTCAAAGGTTTCAGATACACTGATATGAGCAAACAGTTAGGATTGGGTGCCAGATACAATGCCGCAAATATTGCAAAAACATTAATGGCAAAAACCTATAAGAGAGGAGATTTTCTCAAAAAGTCCGGTGAATACAAACTAGCACATAACTCTGTTGGTAATCTATATTTGAATTACGGAAAACACGGCTCCGGCAATTTAATAAGCTACATTGAAAAAAATCAGAATAAGTTTGTTAATATCATCGGTGGTTATTCTAAAGGAAATATAATTGACAGGTATTATCGTCCTGTAAAACTTATTGGAGCAATTGAAGCCCTTGCCTCTTCAATACCTGAAAAAATCATCAACTTTAACGAGGATATTGTAGAAACCACAGAAAAAGAACTTATCGAGATAGCATCCGATTATAAGAGTAATATTAACGAAAATTTAAAGAACCCGGATTATATACGTACAGGGAAAGAAAGTGAAATTTTAATTCATCTTACCGAATTAATAGAGAAATGTGTTTTAAAGCAGTTTCAATCTTTTATCAAAGTTTATAAAAAACGAGTTAAAGAAATTCTTAAGCTCACACTCTTCACTTATTTTATTCAGGATCATTCCGGCGTTGTTCATATGGCAGGGGTACCGGCAGGAGGTACATTTATAATTGTTTGTAACGAGGAAGGAACCGTAGTGGCAGATTTTGCGCTTCCTTATATCTGCTGCAGCGATTGCCCGCCTATAACATTTGTCGCCGCACCCGTTCAAGTTGTATTTAAATTACCGAATGATTCATATTGCAGTAATAATGATACCAATTATACCGTTATTGCCGAACCACCAGGTGGTGAAGTTAAAGGCGATGGTATTTCAAAGGATACTGAAACAGGTGAATATAAGTTTAATCCTAAGCAAGCGGGAGCAGGGTTAAAAAAAATAACTTATTTTGTTAACCTGAATACATACGAGCTGCTTGTAAACGTTATTAAACTTCAGCCGAATTTTACTTATTCATTCGACAAACCGGAACCGGATTCACCGAAACGTACCGTTAAGTTCACTGGAATTCCTATTGATGCGGAGAGTTACTCCTGGGATTTCGGAGACGGTGAAGAGGGAGCGACTTCACAAAATCCAGAACATACTTTTGATTTAACCGATAAACAGGAATTCGATGTCACCTTGACGGTTAAGAAAAAAGACTGTACCGGTTCCGTTACCGAAACAATTAAAATTCCTTATTGTACAGCAGAATTCATTTATAAGATTGAAAAAATAGTAGATAAATTTGCGGTAGTAAGCTTCGACAGTTTAATGATAGACGGGGATAAATATGCATGGACTTTCGGAGACAATAACATATCCAGTGAATACGATCCATTGAATAAATTTGATATCTCGAAGAAAAACACATTTGATATTACACTAAAAGTTAAAAAAGACGACTGCAGTGATGAAGAAAGTAAGACTATTACCATTAATTCCTGCACCGCGAAATTCGTCGTTAAACCCAAGCCTGTTGAAGGCAATAAGTATACAGTTTATTTCGATGCAGAAACTGCGGATGCGGATGAATATATATGGAATTTCGGTGATGGTACTCCCTCTATCAATCGACCGCAGATTAAACATCAATACATTCTTAAGGATAAAAGACTAACAGTAACAGTTAAACTTACTATTAAGAATGGTATTTGTACATCAACCTATAGTACACAAATTAAATTACCCCCGGCAGAAAAAGTAGAATTTTCTCTCAAGGAGGATATATTCTGTAAATACGATGAAACACCTCACGAATTTACTCTAAGCATCAAGGGTAAAGTAGTAGGACCTGGTGTTGAACCGCGAAACGGTAAATTTGTTTTTATTCCTACCAGCGATGATGTTGAAGAAGGAATTAATACTTTTGTTTTCAATGCAACTTCCGGCGGAAGAGCCGAACTTACGGTTAGAGTATTAAATCCTGTTGCCAACTTTAAGATCGTTGACATAATTCAACCGAACCCGGAAATTAACCCGGCAACTTATCGGGTTAATGTAAAGAATCTTTCTAAAGACGCAAAGGAGTACATTTGGAAATTAGATAACAAAAAAGTATTTAAAGGTTTCGAACCGGAAATTATTATAACAAGAGCCAAACCAGGCAGGCAGTATAATATTTCGCTTGTCGCAATTAACAATAAATGTAGCAATACTAAGGTGGATGTTATAACAATTCCCACCAGAGCAATATTTCCGTCCGACGGCGGCGATAATATAACGGTTCATACTTTTAAACCGGATAATATTGTTGTTGGAGGTTCGCCCGATAAAATAACAACCGGTGATAACATTATAGGGTCATTTAATAACAATGTGGATATACTTAATAACCTAACTTCACATAATTCATTTAAAGATGCTTTGAGTCCTAATGTAGCCGCTTTCCGTGATACAAAGAAATATTTAAATAACATTAATAAAGAGCTGAAAAAAGCCGAAACAAAAAAGCTATACATAACAGGAGCCAAGGATAACGAAATAGCCAAAGAATTTTCCGCCTTACTCAATACAACAGTCAAACGTATTGAAAAATACAAAGGTGCCGGGGCTCAAAAACAAAAACAGTTTACTTATAATCTTGTACTTCTTCAGTTGAGCCAGTTATTCAATTTAATAGCATTGCAGAAAGAAGATATAAAAACAGGAAGCAGAATAGAATTAATGTTAAAATGGATCGGAAAAACAGTTTCCGCTTTTAAGAAAACGAAGATTGATATTAATCCGGAAAATAGATTAAGCAAAATGATCGGTTCGGCATTTAAAGCTGCTGAAAACAAACCGGTACTGATGACTGTGCTAGAAAGATTTAGTTCGGTATTAGTATGAGTGAGCAAAAACATATTATAAAAAAACAGGTTATAGCTCTTGAACTACCGGACAAAGAAAATGCTTTTCAAATTCAGAATAGCATGAGAAGATTATATTATGAAAAAATATTGAAACTCCTTGATGAATTGTTTTCGGAAATTTGTGGCAAAGATGAATATATATTTCTGAATCAACTTGAACTTGATCTCGGTTCCATAAACATAAATAAATTTGATAATGAATTTATAGAAAAACTTAAGAAATGTTTTTATGAAACCGTTATAGAAAAAGTAAAACAAGGCTCGATAAAATTAACCGGCGAAGTTGTTTCAAAAAACGGTAAACTGATTAAGTCTCCTCTCCTCCTTTCGGATAAAAAAGAAAAATTAAAAGGAAGTCTTACCGAAAACGAATATTTCTTCGAACTCATTAAACACTTCATATTAAAAGGTACTATCCCTTGGTGGGGTGATCTCAAAGAAAAAAGTATTGAAGAAGTATTCAAAACAGTAATAAAAGAAAAACCGATTGAAGTAAAACGGTTTATTAAAGAAATATCCTCTCAATCTGAACCGATCGAAAGAATAATACAACAATTCAAAAATTCGGCAATCAAACAACTACTTCAATTACTTTACAAAGAACAATACGGTTCAATCGAAATTTGGAAAGAAGAAATTACTCCACTACTCGAAAAAGTTGATATACTTAAAGCACAACAAATAAGGATACCGCAGCAATTACATGTGTTCCTTTTAAGGAAATTCAAAAAGATAATTACCGAAAAAAAGATTGAACAGAAATTAACTATTGAATTTGTTTGGTTTGTTAAAGAAGAGTACAAAATTGAACTTGCTCTTTTTGATGATGGCTTGATCTACCAAACGAAAGTATCTATCGGGAAAGTAAAATCAAAAGCAAAAAGCACGCACGATGATGACTTGATTCATCAAACAAAAGCATCTATCAAGAAAGCAAAAAGCACGCACGATGATGACTTGATTCATCAAACAAAAGCATCTATCGAGAAAGCAAAAAGCACGCACGATGATGACTTGATTCATCAAACAAAAGCGTCTATCGAGAAAGCAAAAAGCACGCACAATGATGACTTGATTGAGAAGGAAGAAAAATATTCAAAAGAAAAACAAATTAAAGAATCTGCATATATAGAAACTAAAGATAAAACCGGCAAAGAAATATTCGATACCGATAAAACAGAAAAAATTGAACCGGAACAATTAGTAAAAGAACATGAAGGGGAATTTGAAGAAATATTTATTTCCAATGCAGGATTGGTTTTGATTAATCCTTACCTTCCAAGATTTTTTGAAGTGTTAAAACTTATTGAAGGAAATAAGTTTATTAAGGAAGAAAATAAGATTAAGGCTGTATTTATTATACAATACTTTATTACCGGTGAAGGAAATACACCGGAATATGAACTTCTACTCAACAAACTATTGTGTGGTCTGGATTTAACTTTTCCTGTTCCGAAAGAAGTCGAATTAACCAATGAAATAAAAAATGAATGTAATGAACTTATGAAGTCGGTAATCAAAAATTGGAAGGTGTTGAAAAATACGACAGAAAAAAGTTTCAGGGAAGCATTTCTTAAAAGAGAAGGAAAAATAGAAATCAAGAATAATGGTTTTCTCTTAAAAGTAGAACGAAAAGCACACGACATAATTCTTGATACATTACCCTGGGGTATCTCCATTGTTAAGTATAGCTGGATGAATAAACCTATTTACGTTGAATGGTAAACAATATAATAGAAAAAAACGCATTTTCGTTGGAAACCGAGCTTGAGTGGTTTCTTAAAGTTATTAATACACGAATAAAATTGCACTTCGGGCGGGAATGTGGTTACCGTGATATATTTGAGATAGAACCGCCTTCAATCGAGGCAGATAATTCCACTTATGAAAACTTTATTAATCATTACCGGTTGTCCTTTGCTGAAAGGATTATATTCATACTTTGTTTAATTCCTCACATTAAGCCGCAGCTTCTTGATATTTTTTTAACCACAAATAAAGAAACCGGCAGGCAAGTTACAGAATTCGGTGGTTTAAAAGACCTTCAAACGGGTTTATTTATACCTACAGCCGAAACAGCTTTGTTTATTCTTGCCGGTGAAGATTTAAAGAAACGTTTTCTTTTCTATCACATCTTTGAGGCAGATCATTATTTTGTAAAACACAACATTCTTAAGCCAGACAGCACAATCCGTAATGAATTTAATTTCAACCTGCCACTTTCTCTTTCATCTGAGATTATTGATTTAATAACGACAGGCAGAGCAAGGAAACCTGTTTTCGGAACTGACTTTCCAGCAAAATTGATCTCAACAGAACTTGAATGGAGCGATCTTGTTCTGGAACAATATACAATGGAACAGGTGTTGGAAATAAAAGCATGGGTTGAATACGGACACCTGATGTTGAACGGAATGGGACTTGGAAAAAAAATTAAACCCGGTTACAGAAGTTTGTTTTACGGCCCGCCGGGCACGGGAAAAACTTTAACGGCATCACTTCTTGGAAAAGTTTTTGGGCTTGATGTTTATAAAATTGATCTGTCGATGGTTGTCTCTAAGTATATCGGTGAAACTGAAAAAAACCTGGAAAAAATTTTTCAACAGGCGGAACATAAAAATTGGATCTTGTTTTTTGATGAGGCGGATGCTTTATTCGGAAAAAGAACAAGCATAAACGATGCACATGACAGATTTGCAAACCAGGAAGTTTCATATTTGTTGCAGAGGGTAGAAGATTATTCCGGTGTTGTAATTCTTGCATCAAATATGCGGTCAAACATTGATGAAGCATTTGTCCGGAGGTTTCAGTCAATAATCTATTTTCCAATGCCGCGGGTCGGAGAAAGATTAAAGTTGTGGTCTAATGCTTTTTCAAAAAAGTCGGTTCTCGATGATAAGATAAATTTCCGTGAAATATCATCAAGCTATGAAATATCGGGCGGTTCAATTATGAATGTTGTCCGTTATGCAACTTTAATGTCGCTGAAAAAAAACACCACCATAATTTCTAAAGAAGATTTGTATGATGGAGTAAGAAAAGAATTTCAGAAGGAAGGAAAGAAGCTATAATTATTTGATTACAGTAAACTCATCATGTTTGAATTTTCATCAACAAATAAAACGACCGTTTCAAAATCTTTTGCAAAGACAAATACTACAACTCTGCAGAAGAAACCGGAAAGAAGTTGCAGCAACTCGATTGCAAATATTATTGCAAACAGCAGTGCTGCTTCCAGAATTCAAACAAAATTATCAATTGGCAAACCTAATGATAAGTATGAGAAAGAAGCCGACATGATGGCAGATAAAGTAATGACGACTCCTGCTAATTTTAACAAAATTCAGAAACAGGAAAAAGAAAAAGAAGAACCACAAGCTAAAATCCAGAAACAGGAAGAAGAGAAGGAAAAGCCGCAAGCTAAACTGCAATTACAGGAAGAAGAAAAGAAAGAACCGCAAACTAAAATCCAAAAGCAGGAAGAAAAGAAAGAAGAACCGCAGGCTAAAATCCAAAAACAGGCTGAAGAAGCACCGGCTCAAACCAAAATACAGAGACAAACAAACACAAGCGAATCAGCAAGTACGAATTTATCAACCAGTCTCAGTAACACTAAAGGATCAGGTGAAACAATATCCGACAGTACCAGAACTTTTATGGAAGGTCAGTTTAGTGCGGATTTTAGTAATGTAAAAGTTCATACTGATAGGAACGCTATTGGAATGAACAATGAATTAGGAGCACAAGCCTTTACATATGGAAGTGATATATATTTTAATGAAGGAAAATATAATCCTGATACCACCGGAGGCAAACACCTGTTAGCTCATGAACTCACACATACAATGCAACAAGGAGCTGTTAGAAAGAAAAATATTTTTGCTGAAACAACATCACCAAAAATTCAGCGTCTCTCTTTAAAAGGCATTCTTAATAAAGTAGCTAACTATATTCCAGGGTATAGTTTAATCTGTGTAATATTAGGGAAAAATCCGATCACCGGTGATAAGGTTCCAAGGACCGGGATCAACATCTTGAAGGGAGTGCTCGGACTTATTCCAGTTGTCGGCAATTTATTATTTAACAGACTTAAAGAAACAGGTGCTGCCGAAAAAGCAGGTACATGGCTTGATGCACAAATAACCAAACTGGATATCACCTGGTCTGGAATTAAAGCACTTATTTCCAAAGTCTGGGATCGAATGTCTATCTGGAAAGGTATATCTGGAAATATTGCAGTTGCAAAAGAAGTATTTGGACCAACACTCAGGCGGATAAAAGCGTTTGTTTCTGCAATCGGCACAAAATTAAAAGAATTCATTCTGGATGCGGCCCTTTCTCTTGCAGGTGGTGCTGCAAAATCTGTGATGGATGTATTCAGGAAAGGCAAAGCTGTTTTTAACAAGATATTGGATGATCCGATCGGATTCGTTAAAAACTTTCTGACAGCTGTTAAATTAGGTATAAATCAATTTGCAACCAATTTCGACAAACATTTTAAGAATGCAATATTTGGATGGTTATTCGGTACAATGGCAGAAGCAGGAATTGAGCTACCGAAAAAATTTGACCTAAAAGGTATTTTTAATTTGGTCATACAGATTCTTGGTCTTACGTATAACCGTATACGTACAAGACTTGTTAAAAAACTTGGTCCAAAGGGTGAGACCATCATCTCTGCTGTAGAGAAAGGGGTCACATTTGTGAAAAAATTAATTACCGAAGGACCCATTGCACTATGGGAGAAGATGAAGGAATCACTCGGTGATTTAAAAAAGAAAATAATGACTGAAGTTTTGGCGTGGGTAACAAAGACAATTATTACAAAAGCAATGATGAAATTAGTGACAATGCTCAATCCGGTAGGTGCTTTGATACAGGCAGCCATTGCAATTTATAATACAGTTATGTTCTTCATAGAACGTTGGAATCAAATTAAAACTTTTGTTACATCCATCTTTAACTCTATTAGCAATATAGCCTATGGAAAAATAAAAGGTGCGGCTAATTATATTGAGAACACAATGGCTAAGGGATTGACTCTTTTAATAAGTTTTCTAGCACGTTTTATAGGATTGGGCGGTATATCTAAAAAAATTCGGTATGTAATAAAAAAGATACGAAAGCCTATTGATAAAGCTCTCGATAAAGTAATTGACTGGATAATAAATAAAGGTAAAGCCTTCTTTGCAAAAGGTAAGGCTACGGTTAAAAGAGGTGTTGCTAAAATTAAAGATTGGTGGAGTGCGAAGAAAAAGTTCAAGATGGGGAATGAAAGCCATACATTATATTTTAAAGGACAGGGTGTTTCAGCTGAATTGATGATGGCAAGCGGTGAACCACTTAAATTTGGAAAATATCTGGATAAATTAAAAGGAAAACCTGAATATAGCGGTGATATTTCTAAGATTACTCAAATGGAAACTCATAACAATAATGTTATATCACTAAAGAAAAAACCCAGAACTGAGACTTTACTTGCAGATATTATGACCGAAATGTATGCTATTTCAGTTTTACTTTCACAGCTTAAAAAACCGGGCGACGAATGGCCCACAGGAAGTAACCAAGACCCAATACCTATAAAATGGTATAAAGCACCTGAAATTTATAAAAAACTCGGCGGAAAGACACTTACGGAAGGTTATACTCTACCAAGAACAACTGGATTAGCTCCACAGAATATAAAAGTATTATTCGGAAATTTATTTATGCAGGGGCAAACTGTAAGATGGACATCTGGAAGAACTGACTCCAAGAAAAACCAGGTTAAAAATAGGATTAATAATTTACACGCATCTGAAAAGACCGATTTACCATCAAATTATGCAATTGATCATATCCGGGATCAAGCATTTTCTGGTAAAGATCAATATAATAATTTATGGCCACTTGATGCTGCAAAGAACAACGCTACTAACGCTTCACAAGATCAATATGCACGCTCGAAAAACGGAGATAAAGTTGAAACTCATGGTGTTAGTCATTGGGGTAGAATGGGAAAAACATTTTTCTTTGCTAAAACAGAATCACTTCCTTCTTCACGTGGGGGGCATGGTACAAATGCTAAGAATCCTGTGAATGACGGAAGTAATTTACCTAAACGAAAACCATAATAATTTAGAAAACCGAAATACATTAATAATTATAAAATTATCGTGACGAATTGGAAGTTTCTCTATCTGCTTTAATTATGCTTGGTGTAGTTATAATAATGGAATGTTTTTTACGATTTAAGTATAAAAGCAATATACATTTAAAAATCAGCATATTTATAGCTCTAACGTACGGTTTCTTAGTATGGACTATGTTGAAAAACAATATGTCTCTTTTAGATGGCTACTTAATAGCTTCATTCGCACTATTCCTGCTGGCATACTTAGTCTGGGTTATGGATGTTAAGAGAGTATTCCCAATTAAGCGATGGGGTCACGGTCTCTGGCATATATTTACTGCAATAGCTATCTCTATGTTGTTTTACAGCATTTATTTAGTCCAAAACTGAGTACTTACCGGTTAAATTGCTTCAGGAAATTACTCTGATTTAGTTTGTTATAGAATTGCTGCGTATTTAATTTTATTAGCAATGAGGTTTAAAATATCACCGACAATTTAAAAGGCAACTTACGTAGGAAGGAATCATTTATGTCATATCAAAGTACCATCAAAAAATTAATAGGAGATAAAATCGTCGGTTCGGTTTTAAAGCGAAAATCAAAAGTTAAAAACGCTGTACGTGCATTACAAAATATTCTGCACGAACTCGGTTTTGATGAAGAATTGAAATGGAAAAAATATGGTGCAGATGGTGATTATGGAAGTGGTACATCGAAAGCTGTAAAGGATTTTGCTGAGAGGAACAAGATATCGGGAAATGGTGAAAACGTTACACTAGCAATTGCAAAAAAGTTATTATCTCGTTACGAAATTCTGGATGATTTGCAACATCTATACAATGCTGTTAAAGGAAATAAAATTGAAAAACTTCTCTATCGAAATTCTCCTCACTCTGTAGGGGTTAGTGCATTACAATCGTTGCTTAATGAACTTGGTTTTGGCAAAGAACTAAAATGGGAAAAATATGGTGCAGACGGTGTTTACGGAAACGGCACAACAAAAGCGGTAAAAGCTCTTGCCAAAAAAGAAGGAATACCAGGTGATGGTCGAAAGATAAACAAAACCCTGGCTGAAAGGATTATCAACAAGCTGGAAGTATTCTACGGAAAGGACTGGGCAAAGGATAGTTCTCCTAATGAAATAAATTTGGGTTTAAGTATTCGTCAATCGGTAGAAAATGGAAGAACTATAATATATGTTTCAGATGGTACTCTGGAAGGACGCTTTACCAGCTTTAAAAAAGGTGTTTACACTTTTGGCGGACAAAAAGTAACTAAATTTATTAATGCTAATAAATCTTCTCTCGAATCTATTGGTTTAACCAACTCGGCAATGAATGTGATGATTGCTGTTTCGGAAAATGAAGGAAACCTGGATGCGGTGAATACCTGGGATAACTCTTTTATGACCTTTGGTATGTTTCAATGGACTGCTGGAGCCGGTAAAGATAAAGGTGAACTGCCTGCCCTTTTGAAAAAAATAAAAACAGCGAATATAGATTTGTTTTTTGAACATTATGGACAATATGGACTTGACCTGATTAATACTAATAACGTATCAGGTAATTTTACACTTAATGGAAAAAAACTCTCAACTCCTGAAGATAAGGAAATACTCCGTTCTTATGAATGGGTATTTTATTTTTGGAAGTCGGGGAGGGATGCGCTTATTAAGTCAATTCAAATTCAACATGCTTTATCACGCTTAAATAGGTTTTACCGGACTGACAAAGTTAAAGTTAATGGACACTTCATTTCAGATTTAGTAACCTCAGAATACGGTGTAGGATTGCTACTTGATAATCATGTTAATCGTCCGGCTTATGTAAAGCCTTGTATTGAGCAAGCAATGAATCAGACAAATCTTACGAGTCCACAAAACTGGGGCACTGCTGAAGAACAAAAGCTAATTAATGCTTATCTTAAAATCCGTGAAACTTATGGAAGATATCCAATGACTGACGCTAATAAAAGAGCAGCAGTTACGAAAAAATATTTAGACAAAGGAATTATTTCTGATAAGAGAGGTTCATTTAACTATAATGTCTGATGTTGATTGATAGTGATGACAATATATAATTACTGATAAAAAAATAGATGTTGTAAGTAAAACCAAATTGCTTGTGGATATCATAATTATGTAGTAGCTAATTAGAAATTTGCTTTTTCCAATACACCTAAAATTTAAAAGTAACAAAGAATAAATTGCAGT
>ENA-ORDP01000324-ORDP01000324.1-marine-sediment-metagenome-genome-assembly--contig:-NODE-324-length-32550-cov-12.518541_pt1 | contig 32550 bp, 34 predicted proteins | sample MGYA00248627_ERZ508539 | MGnify/ENA primary metagenome ERZ508539 (study PRJEB26208, sample SAMN05571518) | marine sediment metagenome | biome: deep sea; feature: Hydrothermal vent; material... | reverse complement strand
AGCTCTGGATTCCGGCTCTCCGCTTCGCTGCGGCCGGAATGACGAATTAATCAGAACTTCCCTATATGGGTAACTTTCGTACTCCTTAGTTAAAGGTAGCAGGTTCCTGGAGGTTTTCTCGCTGGCCAACCATTTTCAAGCCCTATTCTATGGGGGTTTTGACCTTCGGTACGGGCAAACCGGACAGTGTAACCCTTCCCACAAATTCTAACGCAAGCTCATGAGTGATCCCACGGCCTGCCTGAACTCACCAATACGCAGGTGTTCACCGACGTCGTATTCTGATATCTGCCTGCACTCGAGATACATGATGTCAGGCATGGCATCGGCGCGCAGCAGCAGACGGGTGGAGAAATAATAACTGGTTTCGTTAGACGCCAGAACCAGACCTACGGCGATAAACCCCGCACCGGACCCGGCATAACGTGGCAGCATACGACCCGATGTGTTGTGTTCTTCTTCAAAGGGAAACACCCGGGTGATAGTGAATGTGCCGGCCGCTACGGTCTGCGGCAGCACGCTCACCACCCGCGACAGCAAGGCGCAATGCGGGTAATACTCGTCCACATCGTCTTCACTCACCACCCTGCCACCCTGAAAATACACCGTGGCAGTCCCCAACGGGATGACCACCGGCCGTTGCAGGACAAGCCGGGTCCCCGGCGACAATTTATAAAGATATTGATTTTGGTCGTCGGCCGCCGCCTGACCGCCAACGACAATCAGGATGAAACTTAATATCACTCTTTTCATGGCAATACTCCCGCCGTCGCATTAGGGCTAAAACTCAGAATTAGATACGCCCGATGGCTCCAAGTTTCATAAAACCAACCCAATCATTGCATAAAACCACCTATAAAATAGGCCTATGGTGCATTAATTATTGTCCCACTTATCTCGTATGCGCTTGCTCACCACAGAGGAAAAGATTTGTTGCTACTCTGTGCCCTCTGTGTCCTCAGTGGTGAAAAGACTGTTTCTTCGGCAACAGTTTGCGTAGAACGCTACATCAAAAGAACCACTGCAACTGCGCGTAATACAAATCATTGAATGTGCCGTACTCACTACCGGACCCACCGTTAAAAAACTGGGCACCTACAGATCCCTCCACGTTCCCGGTGAACGAATAAACCAACACGGGGGAAAAGAAAAGACTGCTGTCATCTATATTTAGAATCCAGTAGTTTTCCCAGCGTAATAAAGTTGTGATTTCGTAACCCAGGTAACTCCCCATGTAGCGTTGTGCCACGCCCTGGAGCTCTCCAGAAATCAGGCGGGGGAAATCGTAGTTATTCGACTCCGAAACGCCCTGGCCGTTGTAATAGAGCTCAACATTCAAAGACAGGGTGTTAGGGAAGGTGTAGTCGGCTCCCAACACGGCGCGCGTATAGACGCCGTCTACAGGGGAATTCGTTCGTGCGATCTCGCCTCGCAAACCGACCTTGCCCAACTGACCGCTAAAATCGAGCCCGATCACGTCGTCATCACGAAGACGTCCAGCGGTCAACGCCCAATCGAAACCTTTTTTGTTGGTACGCCAGCGCACTGCCGTGCTTGCTCGCTGCGACTCACCGTGGGCGGCATAAACCAAGCTCAGCCGGGATAGATCGCCATAGCTCCAATCCAAGACAATGGCATCAACACCAACACGCCGCTCGCGTTCGAGCTGCGTTGGGCTGAAGGGATTAAGGATATCGACCGGACTCCAGAAAAGCGCCGACCCCCAAGCGATACGCTGGCGTCCGATACGAAGATCAATCTTGTCAAAGGCCAAATCGACATAGGCCCGATAAAGACTCTGCCGTCCGTAGCCATTGCTGGAATCAAGGTATGTATTTTCTAAATTAAAATAGGTTTCTGAAGTCGCCTCTTTCACGAAAATGAACTCCTGGGTATTGAGGTAATCACCCAGAATAATTTCATTTTCATATTGCACGTCGAAAGACGCGCGCTTCCCCAGATCTCCCTGAAAACGTAAATGCAAACGATTGAGATCTGCAGTGTAATTCTCTGTGGGGGGGAAAAGGAGCAGGGTGCGGGAACCAATCAATAAATTCTTATAATAACCACTGACTTCAATCTGCGCTTCCGCCACTTGTAAAAAGCTACCGAGAAACAGGCCAAGCACAGTTGCCGGCCAGCCCTTTTTGTCAGACATGGCGGATGGCGGAGACCGGCTCCAACTGCGCCGCACGGCGGGCGGGGTAGATGGCTGTTACTGCGCCCGTAGCAAACAAAACAATGGCCGCCCACCATAAACTCCCGCCTATCAGGACCGGTTTAAGAATAGGGGTCATGCCCGGTATCGCTTCGGTTGCCTGCATCAAATTGCTAAGGTCTATCCCCACGTTACCATAATAGGTTGTTACTGCGATGCCGAGAATTGTGCCGACAATTACACCTACCGCTGACAATGCCAACGATTCGTAGATAACGATACGTAGCACTTGCCCAGGCTCCGTACCCAGGGCCATCATGACACCGAATTCGCGGGTCCGCTCAAGCACCGACATCAACAGGGTGTTCATTATGCCCATGGCAATCACAAACAGAACAATGGCCAGTATAATATAGAAAAATACATCGCTGAATTCGATCATTTGCACAACAATCGGCAGGAGTGTTTCCCAGGGTAAAGCTTCTAGTCCTTTGTTACCCAGATGACCGTTCAGATCATTTGCAAAGTCTCGACTATCCATCCGATCTTTTAACAATATGGCGATAGTGGATATGCTGTTGCCCAGGCCTAACAGTTCCTGCCCCGCCGAAAGCGGTATCAGCCCCATCAGCCCATCGAAAAATTCATTGCCCGTTTCAAATATGCCCGCGACACGATAGGCGGCTGAACCCAGGTCCCCGTTCACTTGTTGAGCGGTGACAACAACCTTCTCGCCGATACGAATACCAAGCTTTTTCGCCACTCTTTGTCCAAGAACGATGCTGTTTCGTTCATTGGCAACAAGATAGGAGCCCTTAGTAATTACCTTCTGCAATTGTGTGACTTGCTGTTCTGTTTGTGAATCGATGCCCAGTATAAGCAACGGTTCCGAAGCAACCGGGCTACTGACCATAACCTGGCCCTGCACCCGGGGCGATGCCTGCAAAACCCGTGGATCCTGCTTCACTTTTTGCAAGGTTCGCTCGTAACCGGCCATGCGCAGACCCGGCTCCATGTCCAAACGAAAACCCTGGCGCTCTACTTGCACGTGGGCACTAAAATAGCGCGTTGAGTTCTCAACCATTTGTTCATACCAGCCTTCGGTCAGCGCATATAAAACAATAAAGGCCGCCAATCCGAACGCCGTGGCACTGGCGGTAAGCATGGCCCGGCGTGGATTACGTGCGATGCCCCGGCTGGCGATGGCCCAAAACACAGCATGTGTGCGTTGCTGTGTTTTATGCTCACGCGCAACGTGCCGATATGTTTTTCGTGCGCGTATTCCACGGATGGCCTCGACCGGCTCAACACTGGCCGCGCGCCATGCCGGGTAAAGTGCCGGCAAAACGCTGATAAAGAAGACGATGGCTGACAACTCCGCAACGTGGTCCCAGCGTGTCACCGGATAGACAATCGCGGAAAGGCCCGGCATGCTTTCCATGGCGTCGACAAACTGCTCGAGATTCATTCCTGTGCTGGCGAGGTAGAAATTAATACCAAGACCAAAGACATTACCAACAAGGAGTCCCGTAATTCCGAGTAACATGGATTCCAGAATCACCAACCCGATAATCTGGTTGCGCGAGGTTCCCAGGGCCATCATGACACCGAACTCGCGGGTACGCTCCATGACGGCCATTAATATGGTATTGGCAATCCCCACCGCCACAACAACAAACATAATGCCCAAAATGATATAGGTCATGGCCTCGTGAAATAACACCGCCTGCACCACCGATGGCAGCAATTTGCGCCAACCCAGCACTTCGTATTCTGGCCCCAGCTTGCGCGATAATGCTTGTGCCACCTGGGCTGATTGTTGGCGATGCTCCAACCGAATCGCCCATGTCGTAGCCCGGCCCCACATGGAATACAGATCGCGTGCGGCCTCCAGGGTAATAAAGACATAATTAGTATCGATAACGTCAATTCCGGTATCGAAAATTCCGGCAATACGATAACGTCCGGCGCCGATAGATCCGTCTGCCGCCTGCGTTATCAGTACCGTCTCCCCGCCCGGCTTGACGCCCAGTATCTGCGCCGCTTTATCGCCGATCAATATTTCATCTTTGTCATCCGGGCGCAGGTAGCGGCCTTCGATAACAGTCTTATTAATAGTGGTGACCTTAACTTCATTTTCGGGATCGACACCGATCACCATTACACCACGACTCTTGTTGGCGCCGCTTAGCAGGGCCTTTCCTTCTACCCGGGCAGACAGTGCTTTGATACGGCTGTCTTTTAAAAGACGCTCCCGAATCACGGGATCATCGGTTATAGCACGATGTAATTTTTTGTCATCGTGATAGCCCTTCCCGTGTACCTTTAAGTGGCCTGACAAATAGCTCGTGCTATTTTCGATCATTTGCTCGTTCATTCCATCGATGAATCCCCAAAAAAACACCAGCGATGCCAAACCAACGGTAATCGCAACCACGGTAATCAGGGAGCGCCTGACGTTGCGCAGCACATTCCGCCAGGCCAATCGCAGCAATTTCATTTTCTCGCCCCAGTTTGCGTGTGGTCATCGACAATTTTTCCGTCTCGCAGGGTCACAATGCGCCGGGCGCGTTCCATCACCATGGGATCATGGGTAGAAAAAATGAAGGTGGTCTTGTGGCGCTCATTGAGATCGCGCATCAGGTCCAGCAAGGCGGCACCAGTACGGGAATCCAGGTTGGCAGTGGGTTCATCCGCGAGCACAATGGCAGGTTGCGACGCGATGGCGCGGGCTACAGCCACCCGCTGTTGTTGTCCGCCGGATAATTGTGCCGGTCGACGGTGTACGTACTCTTCAAGACCCACTTCGCCCAATATGCTTTCTGCACGCTCGCGCCGTTCCTTATCTGGTACACCCTGTAACAGCATGACGTACTCAACATTCTCAACGGCGCTCAGCACCGGAATTAAATTGTATTCCTGGAAGACAAAACCAATTTCACGTAATCGTAGGCGGGAGAGCTGGCTCTTTGGCAGGCGGCCAATTTCCTGTTCGCGTATCCACACCTTTCCGCGTGTGGGCACGTCCAAGCCGCCGATAATATTCAGTAGCGTAGTCTTGCCGGACCCCGAAGGTCCCACCAGGGACATAAACTCGCCACTTTCAACGCTAAGGTCCACAGCATCCAGCGCCTCGACAACGACACTATCCTGTTGGTACTGTTTGCTGACTTGTTCAACTTTTACCAACGCCATGACGGCCCTCCATTAGCGCCGACGGCGCAGGTTGCGGAGTGTAAAAACAGAATCTTTTATCGGCTTGTCGAAGACGACGTCGATTACGCGTATGCGGGTGGTATTACCGGGTTTTTGTGTGGGCCGCATTTCCCATATTGAAGGCAATTTACGGTCACCGAATTTGCGGATTTTAGAGAAAGTCAGGATCTTGATGGTTTGGCCGCGCTCGTCAATATAATCCTGTCGCACTGGCATTAAATCAGACTTGCGCACCCGATAGACGATGCTGCCCCAGACCACGGCCGCTTCGGGTTTGGGGATGGAAACAACACGATAGACTTCGCTGCCCTGGAAATTTTCAGTGCCAACGACCTTGTGGGTATAGTCGTTGATCATGCTGCTTTCCTTCACCAGATCATCATTGGAAAAATCGGAGCCCATCCAGGGCTGTAACATCATGGAAGGCGGGATTTTGATGATCCGTTCAACCTTGGGCAGGTAATTCCACATCTCACCCTTGATTCGCAACGAGCCGATACCGGCCTCCTTGGCCGGTGACAGGATACGGACAAAGGTTTTGTTGGGGCGCCGCATCCACATGCGCAACTTGAGAGTACGTTGCCAATGGGGCGTGGTAATGGTCATCTCATACTGCCCTTGTGCCGTACGCCCCCACAACAATTGCTCAACCTGGGTAACGATCTCACTTCCGGTCGGTGGTGGGGCGGCGACACCGCTCGAGAACAGGCCCCACAGAAAAATCCATACCCCTATCCGTTTGCAAACCATTGTCGTCATGGGCCACCCTCTTATTAGTTGTCCTGTTTTGACAGTATTGCCGACCGCTATCCCGGCAGAAACCGTCAACGTCAAGCCTAAAACCTATGAGCTACTTACAGGTCAAGACCCATTGGCCACATTTCAGCGCGGACATGAAGACGCCGACGCGGCGCCTGGAAACACCGGGTTAGTATACCCACTTCCACCGCCTTCCCTCGAGAAAAATTAGGTATACTGCCGCCGTAACCACAGCTTAAACTCAAGCTTTTCTCCCCAAATACCGATAATTTAAGTTCATTGGCCTTGCCTTGGGTAACACCTGCGGTGTTCGCCGTAAAAGGAACGGTACTATGGATTGTTTCTACCTTTAGGGACATCTGTTCAAACAGACATGTATAGACTTCTGCGCTTTTTCTCCATTGCCAGCCTGATCAGCCTGATCGTGGTGGCTGCACTCCTTGGCGGTATGTACCGGTATTTTGCCACCGAAGACCTGGTGAGAGTGACCCAGGAATCCAATGTGGTGCTGACCCGGGCTATTTCAAACTCCATCTGGGAATTTTTTACCCCTCTTGTCAGTAACGCGTCGGATTACAGTAATGAGGCGTTGGCCACAAGCCATCAAGTGGAGATGTTTGATGCGGAAGTACGGCGGCAGATATTCGGTTTACCCGTGCTCTCGGTCAAGTTTTTTGATATTGATGGGCGCACCCTCTATTCCACCGAGCGTTCACAAATCGGAGTTATTAAGAAAGGTCATACAGGCTTCGAGATGGCTCGCAAGGGCAAGATTACGAGCGATTATTCTTTCAGGGAAACATTCAAGACCAATGATGAGGTTCTCAAGGACCGCCATGTCATCAGTATCTATGCGCCGGTATGGGGAAATGATAGAGACAGGACATTGGAAGGGGTTATCGAGCTATACATTGATGCAACCTCGAACATTGAGGGGATAAAAAGATCCCAGAATCAGGTTGTCGTCAGCAGCAGCCTGATTCTTTTTGTACTTTATATCGTCCTTTTCTTTATCGTCAGACATGGCAGCATACGGTTTAAGGGGGCACAAAAACAGTTGTCACTTCAGACACAAGAATTGGCCAAAGCTAATAATGTGCTTGCAGCTGAAATCTCCGAGAGAAGGCTTGCTGAAGAGGCACTGCAACAAAGTGAACAACAAAATCAGCGTCTCATTGAGAATATCACAGACATAATCTACACGGTGGATATGGAAGGAAATTTTACTTCCATAAATCAAGTGGCTACAAAAATCACCGGGTATTCGAAAGATGAAATTATGGCAATGAAATTTCTGGATATGATTGACCAGGAATCCATACCCATTCTCGTAGAAAAATTAAACCGCCGGGTTGGCGGGTTCACGGGGGATGATATTTATGAGGTTGCCATGCACACGAAGGACGGGAAGCGTGTCTGGTTGGAAGTCAATAGTTCTGTTGTCATTAGCGAGGGACGATTAGTCGGGACGCAGGGGGTGGCGCGCAATATAACCAAGCGACATGAAGCACAGGAGCAATTGATAGCGTCAGAGCGGGAATACAGCAAAATACTGGATGATATGCAAGACACCTACTACCGCACAGATGTAAATGGCGTGTTGACGCGTGTCTCCAAAGGCGGCGAGCGGTTACTTGGGTATAAGCCCGAAGAGGCGATTGGAAAAAAGCTTGAGGGCCTTTATGTTCGTCCGGAGAACAGGATTGAGATGCTTAATATGCTACGGGATAACAATGGCATAGTAGAGAATTTTGAATCGTTAATGAGGCGGAAAGACGGTACATTTGCCTGGGTATTAAGTAGCTCCCATTTTATGTATGACGACGAAGGGAATGTTGTTGGGATTGAGGGTGTCGCGCGCGACATTACGGAACGCATCAAATCAGAACGTGCCCTGAAGAAAAGCCAGCAGAGGCTTGCGCTGGCACAGGAAGCGGCCCACCAGGTTTCGTGGGACATGGACTTGGGCACAAAAAAGGTTATCTGGACGGGTGAAATTAATTCTTTGCTGGGCCTGGAGAAAAATATCATCGGTGATTCATTTGTAGCCTATGGGGTCATTGTCCATCCAGATGATCGGGAAATGGTAGAGGAAATCCGTGAAAAAGCCTTAGAAGATGGAAGTGAGTACGATATAGAACATCGTATTGTCAGGGTTGATGGGTCGGTCCGTTGGGTCAGGACAAGGGGGAAAACCATCCGGGACGAGACCCAGAACAAGACCCGTTTGCTTGGCGTGATATGGGACATAACGGACCAGAAGGAAGTTGAGTTTGAGCTGAAAAAAGCCAAAGAAATAGCCGAAGATATCAGTCGTGCTAAATCTGAATTTTTGGCAAATATGAGCCACGAGATTCGCACACCGATGAACGGTGTGTTGGGGATGGTAACGTTACTGGCCACCACGGAGCTGTCACCACGGCAACGTGACTACGTGGAAACCATCCGGAAATCCGGGGATTCTCTCTTATCTATCATTAGCGATATTCTCGACTTTTCCAAGATCGAGGCCGGTAAACTGGAACTGGAATACACTGATTTCAACCTTGATACCCTGGTAGAAGACGTAACAGACATGCTGGCCCAACATGCCCAGTCAAAGAACCTTGAATTAATCAGCGATATACCTCTTGATATTCCGGTGGCCATCCATGGAGACCCAGGAAGATTAAGGCAAATTATTATAAATCTGGTAGGTAATGCCATTAAGTTTACCGACAAAGGTGAAGTGGTTGTTCGTGTCAGTACCGCAAAGGCGTCTAAAGATGACATTACATTCCAGTTCGAGATCATTGATACAGGGATTGGCATAAGCGAAAAAGGCAAGTCGAATTTGTTCAAATCATTTTCGCAGGCGGATGGTTCAACAACGCGAAAATACGGTGGTACCGGACTTGGGCTGGCAATCAGCAAACAATTGGTCGAAATGATGGAGGGGAGCATTGGCGTGAAGAGCGAACCGGGCAAAGGAAGCACCTTCTGGTTTACCGTGCGTTTATCAACACAGAAAGACCTGCCTGCAATGCCATTATCGACGAAGACAGCATTAGATGGCGCTAGAATTCTTCTTGTTGATGAGCGTAAAACAAACCAAAGGATATTTCAGCATCAGACAGCGTCATGGGGAATGCAGAACGAGGTTGTTGCAAATGGCCACCAGGCCCTGGAGATTCTTCGCGATTGGAATAAATCAAAAAAGCCCTTTGATGTTGTCATGCTGAAGTGGTTGATGCCGGAAATGAATGGACTGGAATTGGCGGGGCTGATTAATGCTGATCCCGACATTAATGATGTCCGTATGCTTCTGCTGGCATCTCTAGGGCAGAATGTAGATATGACGACGGCCAGACAGGTGGGTATTTCTGCATGCCTGACCAAGCCGATAAGGCGCTCGCAGCTGTATGATTGCCTGGCAAGGGTGTTGGGTGTGGCCAGGGAGAATTGCCAAAATGAAGAGCCTTTCCAGCATGACATCAATAACTCAAGCTTGGGCGCTAGCAATATGACAATCCTGATTGCAGAGGATAATCTGACCAACCAGAAAGTGCTTGTGCATTTGCTTGAAAAGTTCGGGTTTGTATCTGATGTGGTTTCAAATGGTGTAGAGGCTTTGGAGGCCATCAAACATAAACGTTACACCATGGTGATGATGGATTGTCAGATGCCGGAAATGGACGGGTTTGAGGCAACTCGGCAAATCAGGAAATTGGAAGAGAGATCAGGCGACCATGCCACTATTATCGCCATGACGGCCAATGCAATGCAGGGCGACAGGGAAAGATGTCTTGACAGCGGTATGGACGACTATCTGGCCAAACCTTTGAGGCTGGAAGACCTGAACAGAGTCATCTTGCGCTGGACGAAAGCAAAAACAAGAAAAAATTCAACCGCTATTCTCGCTAATGAAACCGATAAACTCGTATCGCTGAAAATGGATCAGCTGCGAAATGTTTTTGGTGCTGATGATGAGTCGATTGAGCGTGTCCTGCGTCTTTTCCTGAAATTGACCAAAACAAAGGTAGAAAGGCTCAAAGAGCATCTCCAGCAAGAAAATTGGGAGGCTATTATGGATTTGTCCCACGACATCAAGGGTTCCTCTGCAAATATCGGGGCAGTGGTTTTGTCAGAACTCAGTAATAAAATGGGGCTTGCCCTCATGGAGGGAAGGAATGAGAAAGTCAGTGCAATATACGATGATATGCTCAAAGCTTTCGTTACTACCGAGGAATTTATTGATGGTTATCTGAATAAGGTTGGTTAGAGAGCTTTACACCATTAGGAAATCCCTATAGTGAACGGCCGTTCACCTCACTTTTCGCCCAGGCTGCCAAAAAATCCTGTTGGCTTCTGCTGCTCCCCCGCCCCCTCAGTGCAGGACCCATATGGATATGGTTCATTTACCAACACAAAAGCTGGAAAAGATGCTCCCCAATAGATCGTCACTGCTGTATTCGCCGGTGATTTCGTTGAGGGCCTGTTGCGCCAAGCGCAGCTCTTCGGCCATGAGTTCACCGGCCTTGTTGTCTTTGAGTTGGGCAATGGCCCAATGGATGTGGCGGTGGGCGCGCCCGATTGCGTCGAGGTGGCGACGGCGGGCAATGAAGGTGGAATCTCCCGGTATTTGATAGCCCATACAAGTCTTGAGGTGCTCGACCAACAGGTCCATTCCGTCGCCGGTCTTGGCCGACAAGGCAATTTCCTGGTGGCCGTTGTTCTCGACAATTCCAATTTCCCGGCCACTGAGATCGGCCTTGTTAAGCACGATGCTATAGGGCACGCCCTGGGGCAATTCGGCAAGGACATCGTCAACGGCCTGGTCATTGTGTTCATCATCGTCGATGACCACCAACACCCGGTCGGCTTCTTCCATGGCGGCCCAGGCTCGTGCTACACCCTGTGCCTCCACCTCGTCTTCGCTGTGACGCAGGCCGGCGGTGTCGATGATGTGCAGGGGCAGACCATCGACCTGGATCTGCTCCCGCAGCAGGTCCCGGGTAGTACCGGGGGTGGCGCTGACAATGGCAGTGTCTCGTTGGGCGAGACGATTCATCAAGCTGGACTTGCCCACATTGGGCCGACCGACCAGGGCCAGGGTCATGCCGTTGCGCAACAGACAGCCCTGCTCGGTGGAGGCCAGCAATGCTTCGATCAGACTTTTTAGGTTGTTGCAGCGTTCGGTCAGAACTGGGTCGTCCAGAAAATCGATTTCTTCTTCGGGAAAGTCGATGGCAGCCTCAACAAAACTGCGCAGCTTGATGAGCGCTGCCAACACCTCTTGCGCGCGACCAGAAAACGCCCCCTGCAGGGAACGCAGCGCTGATCGGGCTGCGGCCTGGGAACCGCTGTCGATAAGGTCGGCGACGGCTTCGGCTTGGGCCAGATCTAATTTATCGTTTAGAAAGGCACGTTGGCTAAATTCACCGGGCCGCGCCAGCCGCGCCCCCAGTTCCACCAACCGGGCCAATATCAGGTCCATGACCACCGGGCCTCCGTGACCCTGTAGCTCCAGCACATCTTCGCCGGTGAAGGAGCGAGGTGCAGGAAAGTACAGGGCGATACCCTGATCCAAGGGCTGACCATCGCCAGCAAAAAACTCGGCCAACAGAGCATAACGAGGCTTGGGGAGCTTGCCCAGGACGCCTTCGGCAATGGTGGCTACTGCGGGTCCGGAGACGCGCACAATGGCCACCCCACCGCGGCCTGGTGGGGTGGCTACTGCGGCGATGGTGTCTATGGGTTTGTGTCCAGTCATGGGTTGACGCAACCGTCTACCACGCTGACCTGGGTTGCCTGGCTTAGGCGCCAGACTTAGTGGTCCTTGGCTTCCATTTTATGGGTGATGTGCCACTGCTGAGTAATGGAGAGCACATTGTTGACCAGCCAGTACAACACCAGTCCAGCGGGAAAGAACAAGAAGAAGACCGTAAAGATGGCGGGTAACGACATCATCATCTTACGCTGCAAGGGGTCCATAGTGGGGGCGGGACTCAGCCACTGCTGCGCAAACATGCTGATGCCCATCAATATGGGCAGCACATAATAAGGATCCTTGGTCGACAGATCCTGTATCCACAGGGCGAATGGCGCCTGGCGCAGCTCCACACTTTCCAGTAACACCCAGTACAGGGCGATGAATACCGGGATCTGGATTACTATAGGTAGACAACCGCCCATGGGGTTGATCTTCTCCTTTTTATACATCTCCATCATGGCCTTCTGGAACTTCTGCTTATCGTCGCCGTAGCGTTCCTTGAGGGTTTTCATACGCGGGGTGATCTTGCGCATCTTGGCCATGGATTTATAGCTCGTCGCCGACAGGGGATAAAACGCCAGCTTGATAAGCATAGTCAACAGGATGATGGACCAACCCCAATTACCCACCACACCGTGAATCTTCTGTAGCACCCAAAACAGAGGTGCCGAAATGGGGGTCAGCCAACCATAATCCACGCTCAAAACCAAGCCTTCGGCAGTCTGCTTCAACCTGGATTGGACCTTGGGCCCGACAAATAATTTCGCTCCCAAGGTGCCCTGAGCACCGGCCGCAATCTCCACCGGCTGCGCAGACTTAAATCCCAGGTTGTATCGTGGCCCATCCAGCACCCGGCTATAAAAGACCTGCTTGGTTTGTTTTGGAGGCAACCAGGCACTCACAAAATAGTGCTGCAACATGCTAATCCAACCATCGCTGACCTCGCGATTGAGGTTTGCGGCGGTCATGTCATCGAAGCTGACCTTCTGGAATTTTTCCTCTGGAGTGTATATGGCGCCACCCATATAGCTGGGGACCTTGTTCATAAGCCCAAAGGATTCGCCAGTGGAAAAATCAGATCGCAGGTACTGGCCATAAAAGTAACCCTGCCAAGGTGACGTGCTGGTGTTGTCTACCTGATATTCAACATCGATAACATATTTGTTCCGATGAAAGCGAAACAGCTTGGTGTAGCGCACTCCGTTGCTGGCGCTCCAGTGCAGGCGAACCTCGACTTGGTTCTGTCCTTCATCCAGTGTGTATTGATAGCGTTCCGCCTTGTAGCGGGTCTTGTGATTAGGGTAATTATCCCCCCTGCCGATCAGGCCGTCTTGGGTAAAATAGATCTGCCCACCGCTATCGTTAAACAGCCGAACCGGTTTTTGGGGTGTTTTCATGCTGATCGGGTAGCGGACCAATTCCACTACCCGCAGGTCACCACCCAGGGTGTCGATCTCCACCCGCAACACGTCTGTGGTGACGATTACCCGCTGACCCTTGGGCAAGGCCGCGACCACCGGGGGCGCAACGGGGGCGCCGGGGGCTGGGCTCGTTACGGGGGCCTGGGGGACGCCCCCAGGTGGAACCACGCCGGGGGCTTGAGCCGGGGCCTGGCTTGGACTGGTCACCACAGGCGTGGGTTGGGGGGGCTGGTTTTCCCGAAGCCAGGCCTCCCACAACATCATAATGATCAAGCCTAAGGCCACCACCAAAAACAGGCGCGACATATCCATTAGTGCTTGTCTCCACTATTCGGCACCGGGTCCACGCCCCCAGGGTGCCAAGGATGGCAACGCCCGACACGGCTGGAGGCCAGACGCAGACCTCGCCAAGCACCGTGGATCTCAATGGCCTCCAAGGCATAGCTGGAACAACTGGGAAAGAACCGGCAATGTTGTCCTAATATGGGACTGATCAGCATGCGATAAATTTTTAGTATGTTGATTAAGGCTTTTTGCATTTTTTTACCAGGAGACCCCAAAGAATCTGCAACGATTTTCCCATATCAGTAACGTCGGCCTTTGAAGCTTGGGGGCGGGCAACAATAACAATATCGAGACCGCCCAGTTTTTGTTTGCTTTGACGGAAGCTTTCTCTTATCAAGCGCTTAATTCTATTGCGGACTACGGCCCGGGGCGACACCTTGCGTGATACAGCCAGACCTAACCGGGCCTGTTCTGTGGGCCGCGTTTGTTCGCTGACCTTAGGTGCGGCATAACACACGAACAAGGCGTCTCCAGCGTTGCACCGATTCTTAAATACTCTGGAGTACTCCTCCGCCCCTGTTAACCTGCAATATTTTGGGAACGTTGCGTCGGGTGTGGCCAAATATTCAAACGGCCAGGCGCTTACGGCCCTTGGCGCGGCGGGCATTGAGAATAGCGCGGCCCGCACGGGTACTCATGCGGCTACGAAAACCGTGGGTGCGCTTACGTTTAAGGTTGCTGGGTTGATAGGTTCTCTTCATGGCAGTCATTCTCGTGGCCCCGGTGTATGCTTGCCGGCCACCACAACGTATAGATCAAAAAGGGTCGCAACGGTAATGGGTTTACCCGGTGATTGTCAACCAAAAGAAGCGCTTAGCACTAAGAAACTTTTTCTGTGGATAAGCTCGCCGGGTCGCGTTAGACTGTAACGTTACCCCGCCACTTTAACATATATTGCAAAAAAGAAGCCTTAAATTGGGACAATCAACGCTCTGGAACAAATGCCTTGGCCGCCTCGAAGAGGAATTGTCGGCACAACAATTTAACACCTGGATTAGGCCACTCCAGGCAGTCAACAAGAATGGCGCCCTACACCTGCTGGCACCCAACCGATTTGTTATGGATTGGGTCCATAAACAGTTTTTAGGTCGATTGACTGAGTTGGCGTGTAAATATAATGGCGACACGGTTTCGGTCCAAATAGAGGTGGGTAGCCAGGGTGTTTCGGCCAACCCCTTGAATCCCGTAGTCCGCGCCACTTCCCCTGCTCAGAGAGAGGTTTATTCCGGCAGACTTAACCCGGATTTTACCTTCGACACCCATGTAGAGGGAAAATCCAATCAGCTTGCCCGTGCTGCTGCCACCCAAGTAGGCGAAAACCCTGGCCGGGCCTATAATCCATTGTTTATCTACGGTGGGGTGGGCCTGGGCAAAACCCACCTGATGCAGGCTGCAGGCAATATCCTTCACTATCACAACCCCGAAGCCAAGGTGGCCTATGTCCATTCAGAACGTTTCGTGGCCGATATGGTCAAGGCCTTGCAGCACAATGCTATTAGTGAATTTAAGAAATACTATCGTTCGTTAGATGCTTTGCTCATCGACGATATCCAGTTTTTCGCCGGTAAGGGGCATTCTCAAGAAGAATTTTTCCATACTTTCAACACCTTATTAGAAGGTCAGCGCCAAGTTATTATGACCAGCGACCGCTTCCCCAAGGAAATTACTGGGGTGGAAGAGCGCCTTATATCCCGCTTTGGTAGTGGCCTCACCGTCCGAATTGAGGCCCCAGAACTGGAAACCCGAGTGGCCATCCTGAACATGAAGGCGCGCAGCCAAGGATTGGATCTACCAGAGGATGTGGCCTTCTTTATTGCCAAGCAATGTCGTTCGAATATCCGTGAGTTGGAAGGCGCCTTGCATCGGGTTGTCGCGGGCGCGCGTTTTACAGGCCATAGTATTGACATAGGTGCCGCCACTGACGCCCTGAAAGACTTGCTGCTCTACCAGGAAAAACAGATTACCATTAACAACATTCAAAAGACGGTTGCAGAATATTACAAAATGCGGGTGTCTGATTTACACTCCAAACGAAGGAATCGACAAATTACCCGGCCCCGTCAAGTTGCTATGTCTCTAGCCAAAGAACTTACGACCTTGAGTCTCCCCGAGATAGGAGATGCCTTTGGAGGCCGCGATCACACCACGGTCATTCACGCCTGTAAGAAAGTAAAAGCGTTATTATTGGACGATGTGAGAGTTAACGAGGATTATGACAACTTAATGAAATTGCTTTCACATTAATATGTAAGCGTGTTGTGTCCAAAGTGTGAATATTTGTGGATAAAGTTTGTTTGTTTTTGTTTGTCTTAAATGTAATAACAACTATTCGTTAGTAAGGCAGTGTTTACCCACAGGTTTTATTTGCTTGAACTTATTGATACTAAAAGGAAATATTTAATATAGTGGCTTATTAACAGCAGTAATAATAGTAATTAGTTTTCTTTAAATAAAACTTAATAGTATGAATGTTGAAATAAAAAGAAATGATCTACTTAAACCTCTTAGCGATATAGGGGGTGTAGTAGAGCGGCGCCAAACCCTACCCATTTTGTCTAATGTGTATATTGCTTTAGATGAAACAGGTATGGCGCTAACCGGTACAGACCTGGAGGTAGAGATAGTCTCCAAGATTACCGGGGTCAAGGGAGAAGCAAGTGAAATTACTGTTGCTGCCAGAAAGCTACTTGATATTTGCAGGGCCTTGCCGGAAGAGGCCACACTTGCATTCAAATTAGAGGGAGATCGCGTCAAGATTCAAAGTGGGCGCAGCCGGTTTAGCCTACAAACACTACCGGCGGAAGATTTTCCACGGATTGAGACGTCGGAATGGAATTACGAATTTAATGTAAGCCCCACAAAACTCAAACACTTGTTTGAGAAAACAGCCTTTTCCATGGCCCAACAAGATGTTCGTTATTATCTCAATGGATTGTTACTCGAGTTGACCGGAAAGACTGTATGCGCAGTGGCCACAGATGGGCACAGGCTTGCAAAAACAGAGATTCTCCTGGACCAGGACGGTGCCACTAATCACCAGATTATTGTGCCACGCAAGGCCGTACAAGAACTGTTACGACTTTTGGAGGAAGGGGATCAGGTTGTAAAGGTTCAAATAAGCGAAAACCATCTCCGAATTTCCACTGAAGCAACAATATTCACCACAAAAATTATCGATGGGCGTTACCCAGATTATGAAAAGGTCATCCCAACAGACCTGCCCATCAAATTGGAATTAAATAAACAAAATTTACACGACATCCTCACCAGAGCGGCGATACTTACCAATGAAAAATTCAGGGGAGTGAGCATCGCCATAGGAAATGGACAACTTGCAGTTACTGCCCACAACCCGGAACAGGAAGAGGCAAAGGACGAGATGGCTATTGACTACACAGGGCCCACCGCAGAGGTTGGTTTTAATGTAAGTTACATTATTGATGCGATTAATTCCCTTGCAGGGAATGAGGTGAGCCTACAATTAAAAGACCAAAACACGAGTTGTGTCCTCAGCAGCAAAGAAGACCCCAAGACCCTCTATCTTGTTATGCCCATGCGGATTTAGTGTTTCACGTGAAACAACGGCCCAGGACTAAATGTTTCACGTGAAACACTGTTTCCAACCGAAATACAACCAAAACCCCGAGATTTAGAACCGAGCATGACAAAAGACAAGACCACGGAGACGACCAAAAAGGCGAACAAGAAACAGGCCTACGATTCCAGCAGCATCAAAGTGCTGAAAGGCCTGGATGCGGTGCGGAAGCGTCCCGGCATGTATATTGGTGATACCGATGACGGCTCCGGGCTCCACCACATGGTATTCGAGGTGGTAGACAATGCCATTGATGAGGCCTTGGCCGGGTATTGTGACGAAATACAGGTCACGGTTCATTCCGACAATGCGGTGTCTGTTTTAGACAACGGGCGCGGGATTCCCACCGGCAATATCGAGGAAGAAGGGCGCTCGGCAGCGGAAGTGATTATGACCGTACTCCATGCCGGCGGTAAATTTGATCAAAATTCATACAAGGTTTCTGGCGGCCTACATGGGGTGGGAGTCTCTGTGGTCAACGCCCTGTCGGATTACCTCAAGCTGACCATCTGTCGAGAGGGCTCTATTCACACCCAGGAGTATCATCTGGGCATCCCACAGGCCCCCCTAGAGGTCGTAGGAAGCACCGAGAGTACGGGTACCGAGGTAAGGTTTCGGCCCAGCTCGGGGGTGTTTAGCGACACGGTCATGCATTATGATTTGTTGGTAAAACGCCTGCGGGAGTTATCCTTTCTCAATTCCGGAGTGCGCATTGTCTTGCGCGATGAACGCACTGACCAGGAAGATGTGTTTGAATACAAAGGTGGCATTGCGGCCTTTGTAGACCACCTTAGCCGAAATAAGACGCCTCTTCATAAAAAGGTGATCTACGTGGTCGGCGAAAAAGGGGGGACCCATGTAGAGCTGGCCATGCAGTGGAATGATTCCTATCAGGAAAACATCTTTTGTTATACCAACAATATTCCACAGCGCGATGGTGGCACCCACTTAGCCGGTCTCAGGGCCTCCATGACTCGCACCCTGAACCAACAAATAGACAGCAGTGGGTTGGCAAAAAAGGCCAAGGTAACCATTAGTGGTGATGATGCCCGCGAAGGCCTGGTAGCGGTATTGTCTATCAAGCTTCCTGACCCGAAGTTTTCATCCCAGACCAAGGATAAGCTGGTATCTTCCAACGTTAAGGGTGCAGTGGAGTCTATCGTCAACGAAAAGCTGGGCGAGTACATGTTGGAAAACCCTGCCGAAGCCAAGACCATAATCAACAAGATTGTGGAGGCCGCCCGAGCCCGTGAAGCCGCCCGCAAGGCCCGCGAAATGACGCGGCGCAAGAGTGCCCTGGACCTGGGGGGGCTGCCCGGCAAGCTGGCGGATTGCCAGGAGCGGGACCCGGCGCTGTGCGAGCTCTACTTGGTGGAGGGCGACTCTGCAGGTGGGTCTGCCAAGCAGGCTAGGGACCGAAAATTTCAGGCTATATTGCCCCTCAAGGGCAAGATCCTCAATGTGGAAAAGGCCCGTTTTGACAAGATGTTGTCGTCGGAGGAGGTGAGTATTTTAATCACTGCCCTGGGCACGGGGATTGGCAAAGATAACTTTGATATCAATAAGTTACGATATCATCGCATCATCATCATGACTGACGCAGATGTCGACGGGTCCCATATCAGGACGCTATTATTGACGTTCTTTTACCGGCAGATGCCGGAGTTATTGGAGCGGGGCTATATCTATATTGCCCAACCCCCCCTGTACAAGGTAACTCGCAACAAAAAGTCACGCTACGTTAAGGATGATCCTGAACTGAGCGAAGTGTTGTTGGATCTCGCCCTTGAAAAGGCCAGTCTTTACCCCAGCGACAAGAGCAAAGCCATCAATGGTGAAGCCCTGAAGGCGCTGTGTTTGGAAAAAATGTCGGTACAAGTCCGAATGGACCAGTTGGCGCGACGCTATGACAGGCACCTGTTAGATGCAATGGCCCATTTACCCACGCTTACAGAAATGGATTTGCGTGACCATAAACGGGCCCAGGTTTTTGCCGAGGCCCTGGCGAGTTACATCAACAAAGGTGTGGATGGTGGTGCCGTGTTCACCACCGAAGTGGGCACAGACACAGACAAGCCGCTTTTGATAGTCACCCGCAAACTGCACGGCTTGGTCACCATCAATCGTATCGGAGGCGATTTTCTGGACTCGGATGACTATCAGGCCATGCGCCAACTCGGCGACAAACTCAGGGCATTATGGGATGAGGGGGCCTACGTGCAGCGCGGTGAGAAAAAACAAACGGTGGGCTCCTTCGATCAGGCCTTGGGTTGGTTGATGGCCGAGGCTAAGCGCGGCATCAACATACAGCGTTATAAGGGCTTGGGTGAGATGAACCCGGACCAGCTTTGGGATACCACCATGGACCCCACTGTACGCCGACTGTTGCACGTCACCGTGGAGGATGTCATTGGTACCGACCAAATCTTCACCACCTTAATGGGTGACCAGGTTGAACCCCGGCGCCAATTCATAGAGCGCAATGCCTTTGCAGTGGGTAATCTGGATGTCTAAAGCCTAAATATTATACCGGTTTCTCGACACAGAGGCGCCAAGCCACGAAGGGATCTCATTCACCAGCGTGGCCAACGGCGGTAAGGCCGCAGGCCTGAGCCCGGGATCCAGGAGAACTCAATTATTGTCCTGGATTCCGGGTTCGGTGTTCCACACCGCCCCGGAATGACAGCGGTGGGTGGAATTGCATGAAATTGGGTCGGCGCCGGGTTTTCCGGTTGGTTTTAAAGTAGGAGATAATAAAATCGGTGTCTCAGCCTTGTTTGGTCCCCTGGCCCTAATCTAAAGCTTCATATCCGTTTCAAGAAAGGGCCGTGGCAGGCGCGGTGGGTGATCCAGGAGAGCGCTGAAGTCGGTGAGAAAGGAAAAATAGCGGTCCGCGTCTATCCGACCATTGTGCACGAACAGTCTATATTTTTGCGCTGCGATCGCGGTGGTGTCGCAGCGTAGGGTGGTGGAATCAGCAACCCGCTTGAGGTCACGCAGGCAGTCGGGATCAATGGCCATTAGCTGTCCTTGGATCGTAGCGAATCGAACAATTCTTTCATATCAAATAACTCAAAATACGCCTGAAGCTCCTGCCAATCAAGCGTCTGGTCTTGTCGGGCGATGAGTGCCTCAATGTCCGCAAGATCCTGGTGGGTGCGGGACGGATTGTTTTTTATGGCCTGGATCTTTAGTCCGATCAGATCCTCTGCGCGAACAAGCTTCACCTGCAGGGTACCCCCAAAGACGCCCTGTTGTTGCGCGCGTTCGAGCATTTTGATCGAAGCTTCACGAAAGGCGTGTAGAAAATCAACATCTCCCATTGATCTTACCGCTGATGTGTATTGGCTGACGTTCTCACTTGAGAATCGTTTCTTGTAGCCGAGGTTGTGCATGGTCTTGTCAATTTTGTCCAGGTCCTCCCTGTGAACCAGGATGTCTATGTCGGTTGTGGCGCGAGGCACCCCCAATAGCCCCAGGGCGAGTCCGCCGATCAAGGCATAGTCAACACCATTTTTTTCGAACCCGTTAACCAGCTTTCCCAGCACTAATTTGAAGTCCACCTTTTAAGAGCGTGCCAGTTTTGGGAAGTGTTAGTGAAGTGTGCGCGGTGTCGCCAGGGTAAAGGCTGAAATAGAGGCATCGAACTCGGTGCCATCCTCGGCGCGGAGTTGATAACTGCCCTGCATGCTACCTACTGGCGTTTCCAGCACCGCACCGCTGGTGTATTCAAAACTCATGCCCGGCTCCAGCTTGGGTTGCTCTCCGACTACACCTTCGCCCCGGACCTCTTGCACACGGTTATTGGCATCGGTAATCACCCAGTGACGGGTGATAAGTTGCGCCGAAACCGAGCCGGCGTTGGTAATGGTAATGGTGTATGCAAAGACATAACGATTGCTATCGGGCTCCGACTGAGACTCGACATAGGCGGTTTTCACCTGAACGTTGATGCGGTACCTGTCTGTTTCCATTAACGCTAAAGCCTGTAGCACAAGATGAGTTTAGGCGATTATACCGTGGTTTGGGTCCTACCGCAGGGTATCTGGATCGGTTGTTTGCGCCCCTGGGCGCCGGAGTTTTGCAAGGGATAGGCAGTGAGGTGACCGCCCCAAATACAACCACTGTCGAGGCCCAGGACCCCATCTCCGCAGTGTAGGCCCAGGGCGGACCAGTGCCCGAACACGACGGTGGCATCTCCCTCCTGTGGGTGGCGTAGCTTAAACCAGGGTAACAGCCCTTCGGGCTGGCTGTCCGGGGGGCCGTTGTATTGCAGGAAGAGTCTGCCGTCAGGGTCGCAAAACCGAAGCCGGGTGAAGGTGTTAATGATGACGCGTACTCTGGCCCAGCCCCTTAGATCGGGGTGCCAGCTATCAGGGCTGTCGCCGTACATGTTGGCCAACAGTGTGGGGTAGTCCGGGCCTTTTAATAATGCCTCGATCTCTGCCGCAAGGCCCATGGCCGCAGCGATACCCCACTGTGGCAGCAGACCGGCGTGGACCATGGCGTATCCCATCTCCTGGTCGTGGACCATTAACGGTTGCTGGCGCAGCCACTCGAGCAACACATCGCGGTCGGGGGCGTCGAGCACATCGCTGACCGTATCTCTGGGCTTGAGCGGACGAACACCGTGGGCGATGGCGAGCAGATGGAGGTCATGGTTACCTAGCACAGTAACGGCGCTATCTTCCAGGCTCCGCACAAAACGTAGGACTTGTAACGAGGACGGACCGCGGTTGACCAGATCGCCAGTGAGCCACAGCCGGTCCCGGGTAGCATCGAAGTCAATGCGATCAAGCAAGGTTAGCAGGGCCGCATAATCGCCCTGTACGTCACCAATGGCATAAACTGCCATCAGCGCTGCGGGGCCAGTTCTTTGGCGAAGGTATTGGTGGTGTGGACCAGGGCATCAATGATACCCGGTTCCTTGGCGGAATGGCCGGCGTCTGGGACCACATACATCCTCGATTGGGGCCAGGCCTGGTGCAGCGCCCAGGCGCTTTCCATGGGGCAAACAATATCGTAGCGACCCTGGATGATGACCCCTGGAATGGATTCAATTTTGTTGACATCACGCAATATCTGGTTAAGCTCCAAAAAGGCATTATTCATAAAATAGTGAGACTCGATTCGGGCCAGACTAAGCGCCGTATGGGGGCTGCCGAAAAAGTCCACCACCGACCTGACCTGATGGAGGTTGGAGGCACGACCCTCCCAGATAGACCAGGCCTTGGCCGAGGCCATGCGCGCCAGTTCATCATCGCCGGTCAAGCGTCGGTAGTGGGCCTGGAGCATGTTGCCCCGCTCAGATTCAGGTACCGGTGCAATAAAATCCTGCCAATAATCAGGGAAGATGCGATTGGCCCCTTCCTGGTAGAACCAGCGGATTTCCTCGGGGCGACACAAAAAGATGCCCCTTAGAATCAGGCCCAGTACGCGCTGGGGGTGGGTTTCCGCGTAGACCAGACCCAGGGTGGATCCCCATGACCCGCCAAAAACCAACCAGCGGTCTATCTTCAAGTGTTTTCGAATGGCCTCCATATCGCCAACCAGATCGGCGGTGGTATTGTTCTCGAGGCTGGCATGGGGGGTAGAGCGGCCACAGCCGCGCTGATCGAACAGGACAATGCGGTATTCATCCGGGTCAAAGAAGCAGCGATGATAGGCCTCGCAGCCGGCCCCAGGGCCACCATGGACGAACACCACGGGGATCCCCTCCGGGCTGCCAGACTCCTCAACAAATAGACGGTGCCCACCGCCTACCTCCAGGGAGAAGCGATTATTGGGCCTGATGGCAGGAAACAGCGTATGCATGTGCCGTTCCGATAACGCCCTAATCTTCTAACAGATAATCCAGCGGGGGATTGCCGTCGTGGATAAGGTTCAAGCGGCGCTGCTTATAGGCTTCGCGTATAAAGACATAACGATCCAGCGCGGCCTGCATCAAAATCTTTTCGGAGCCGAGCAGATTGGCGCGGGTGTCAATAGATTCCAGGACCACGATACCCCAGCGTATCTCATTGTTGTCCACATAACCAAAGGGGTGGGTATAGCTGTAGTAGGGGAACAGACCGATACCGTCGCGGACATTAGATGGCCCAAAAAAGGGCAGCACCAAATAGGGTCCGTCAGCCATACCCCATTTTGCAAAGGTTTGCCCAAAATCTTCATTGTGCTTTTCCAGGCCGACTTTGGTGGCGACATCAAACAGCCCAACGATACCCACAGTGGAGTTGATGACAAAGCGCCAGGTATCATTAATACCCTGGCGCGCCTTACCTTGTAGGAAGTCGTTGACCACAACGGTGGGCTCTAAGACATTGTTGAAAAAATTTCTTATCCCTTTGCGTAGCGGTGCAGGGGCAAACCTTACGTAGGCCTTGGCAATGGGTTTGAGCACTGCACGGTCGGCGGTGTCATTAAACTTGAACACCGCACGATTGAATTTTTCGAAGGGATCGGGATGATGGGGTTTTTTCTCAAGGTCCTTGCTGCCTAAGGTGGCACAGCCTGATAGGGCGGTGAGGGTCAAGATCACAATGATGGCAGACACCGCAGGTGTGTAGCGCTGACTCATGGGTGCTCCGAAAGGTCTGGGTAGTCATTGCGCCGACCCACTCTCAGGCGACGCTATATATGGGATAATCATGGTGGCGCCATATCCGCGCCCCAAGAGGGGTAAGACTATACCCCAGTCCATAGATTGATTATAGCTAACTGGGCACAAGACGAATGTTTGGGCACAAACCCATCTTTAGTTACACAGGCCGCCTGATCGGGTTGTTTGCCGTATATGAGATGTACAGCCCATGGATACCGGATCAAGTCCGCTATGACGGTGAAGAGGAGATCAGGTTTGGCACTAAAGGTAGAAGGACTTATTGTCCTACTGCAATCTGCCGCTTTTTCAGCATCTTTAACCAGGTGGCGATGGCATCTTCGAAGGGCACGGTACCGGCATTGCGAATAATGGCTTTGCCCTCCTCGCTGCGCACATAGGCGACAAATTTGGCCACCTCCTTGTCCTTTTTGGCCCGCATCGGTGTTACCAGGTACAGGGGTCGATAGAGCATATAACCCCCATCTTTGATCTTGGCGAAGCTGGGTTCGATACCCTCCACTTTAAGCAATTTCACATCACGCTTTCTGGCGCTACTAAATCCGGAAATGCCGATGCCGTTGACGTTTTTTGCAACGCCCTTTTCCACCGGACCAGAAGAGGGCATGATGTATTTGGCGACAAACTCCTGGTCAAAGTTTTGAAACACCAGTTCCCTGATGGAGCGGCCAACACCAGAAATTTTGCCCTTGCGGATGTAAAGCTCCACTGGGGCATTATCTCCACCCAATTGGCTCCAATTCGTGATCTTGCCAGTATAGAGCTGGCGTACCTGCTCCAGACTGATATCCGACAGTGGGTTGTTCTTATGCACGATGATGACCAAGGCGTCCCAGGCCACCGGCTGCATGCGCACTCCCCGCTCAGGGGGAATGGGGGAAATCCCGTTCTCGGTGTGGATGAGGTCCCGGCAACTGCCACCTATATTGACTTCTCCCGAGGCCACCTGACGGATGCCCTTGGTGGCGCCACCACCTTTGAGATCAATTTTGACGCCGGTCTTTTTTTCGTAGGCGGTGGCGATTTCTGACATAAAGGCCTTCTTTGAAATACCACAACCGGCCCAGGTCAGGATCTTCTCGGCCCCATTAGCGGACTGTCCGCTGAGAAATGCCGTGAAGACCCACGCCAAGCCTGTCAACATCAGGGTTGGCCAGGCAAAAGGGGTTCGGGAAAGAACAGAGTATTTGATTAACATGACATATAAAAATGACTTGGTGTTGAGTGACGAATAAGGATAAAAATAATAGTCCACAGCCACACCGAGCCTAACGCCCGCAGTGAACGGGTTTGTTGTTGGTAATAAACTAAAATACCAAAACTTTTAATCAGGTCTCTGAATTAGTGCATGGAGGTATCATCTTGGGCCAATTGGGCTTGTACCAGTTGAGCCATTTGGCCTAGGGTAAGGTTATCAGGGACATCGCGGACAGTCGAGAACCAGATCTCTTCGATTTGGGCTCCGGGGCCGACGTTTTCTTTGGTCACCAACGGCCAACCAACAAACACACCGCGTTGCCCATTTTCCAGTTCTAGCGTCACTAGCTGTAAAGGCAGTGTTTTCATGACGTAAGCTCCTACCCGCTGTGCGGGCGCACGTTATACCGGTCTTCAATGACAGCCACTGTCTTAATGCTCCTACCCTATATATCGGCCCCGGCCCAGATTTCGTTAGTTTAGGGTTTCAACTCCAAGATGGGCCTGTTTTGAGGGGGGATAAGGGGCTGTAGTGTCTCGCTTGGTCATCCAAGGACCTATTTCCCCAACAAAATAGAGATTTTAGGCTAAAGGATAGGGGCGTTGGGGTCGAGAAACCTATGGTAAGGTCGGATCATTGGTTTTTGCCCCACGACGGTAATAGGACGGGTTTGTGTGGGACGAAGCGAAGAAACGCTCAGTTAGCGTACACACGGAGTTTAGGAGAAAAAATGGGCGAAATATCGAATATAGATGAAAGCGAGGTTTGTTGGGACCTCGCGCTAGCGGGGTTGGCCGAGGAGGAACACCGTAAGCTGGGCCGGACGTTAAAGGTTGAGGACTTTAGCCGCATTGCCAAGGAGAATGCCATGCGGTTGGACGACATCATGAGCACCATGTTTGAGCTATGTCTCCGTGGCCACTGGTTTTATCAGGGAACGGATGGCGTTAACGAACAGATCACCCGGGACATGATCGACAAGCTCAACCAGGACGGTAGGCTAAACGAACTTGATTTGGCCGCCTATTCGGGGGGATGGCGCCCCAGCTAAGTTTGGTCAGGCCAAGAATGGCTGGAACCGTAATGTACGGGTTTTGTCCCAGGGAGGCCCTAGCCAACACCGCCCAAGGCGGAGATACCTTAACCGACATCTTCCACCTGAGCGCAAGAAAAAAGGCCGCAGTTACAGCGGCCTTTTAAATTAAACAACGTTTAAAGTTATTATTATCCGGTCATGGTCGTAGTGTTCAGCCCTTATTTCTAAAGACGCCCGACACCGTAACTTATAGAGGTGTCGATAGCAAACAAGTACGCTTTACGAAATGTTTGTCTGGAGAGGGATCTATTTACTGCGTGTCCCGGAAAAATATGTCGGGTAGCTTTCGCGCCCCTTTGTAAGTCTCTGTTTCTGACGCAATCAAGGCAACTTCAAGCTCAGGCGTTTTTATTTTCTGCCCCAGTTTTGTCTCGTGTTTCCTCGGTTTGGCGATCATTTGCCATGTTGGCCAGTGTTTTGTTTATGTTGCCTTTCTTGGCTGTGTAATAGCGCCCCGCCGCATAGAGTATCGCCAAGGCGGTGAAATCGGCCGCTGCCAGCAGCGGTAGAGTAATAGTCTCGCTTACATCAAACCGCGTAGAGCCGTCAAACGTCAAATAAAATATCCACGCACCGATAAATATGACGGCTATAACAATATCGCTTTTAATAATTTTCTCCATCTCATTCCTCTGTCGATTCCGCAGTAGCGTGCAAGACACAGGTGCGATGGTACCACATAAGAAGCGTGCCCCAAAAAAACAGGCCGTGATTTGCATCACGGCCTGTCAAGGTTAATCACATTATTGTTATTGGATCACACTACCTCCACTAACCCGCTACCACTACTGGGGGCATCAGGCCGTGGTGGAAGATGTAGGACACCACGTAGGCGATGGGCGCAACAATAGCAAACAGCGCGATGGCATAAAGCAATGTCAACCTACCCATACCCTTCAACTTGCTGAAGTCGGTGATGACGCCGATGGCCACGAAGGTCAACATGAACATCATCTTCCGCATGGGGCTTTGCACCACCTTGGCGCCCGCATCAGCATGTTTCGCGTGTTCTGGGAACCAGACCACGACCGCCACATAGGTCAGCCAAGCGATGAAGTAGCCGATCACGAACTTGGGAAAACGGAACCAGATTTCCGATGCCCCGACACGCGACTGTCCCGGCTTTCGTTCCACCTTGTACACCCAGATAAGCGCCAGAACGAACGCCCATACACCGATGAACACATCAATCCAGATCTTGGTCAGCACGGCACCGGCCAGGATCCAGTCTTCTTCCCACAGCTCCCCGGTTTTGGTGTAGTGGTTGGCCACCATCAACTCGTCCAGGATCGCACCAGCCGCAGCATCAGCACCGTCGGTCTTCACCGTCATGCCCATAGCCGCAGCGTTGACAATCGGCTGGTCCGGCGCGAGCGCGGTGTAGGCGGCTGGTAAGACCAACAACTCGACCATGGCGAACACCACGATAAGCATGGATACCGCGATAGGCAGAATGGGCCGTGCGCGGATAGCGCCTGCCGTTGCAATGGCCGCCGACACACCACAGATGGAGATGCCGGAGGCGAGCACCGCCGAGGCATCACGCCGCAGATTAAAGGCCTTGCGTCCCAGTGCATAGACGATGGGCCAGAAGATCAGGTAGGCGACAAAGGCCGCTGCGGCGCCGGACAGGGCCAAATCGAGCATGAGTTCACCGCCACCGCCGACTTTGGCCGTGGAGGATATACTCATATGGCCCAGCTTGACGCCCAAGTAAACAATGGCCGTCTTGATGAACCACTCCGGTTTGGCCGCCTCCTTGAGAAAGCCCGCAAAGCCCTTCAGAAAGTTACCGATGAACAGGCCGACGAGCAGTGACAGGATGTACGAAAAACCACCACCGAGTTGCAGGCCCCAGGAGAGTCGGATCGCCTTCTTCACTTTGCCTACGGCCATCGCCGCCTGTTCCTGGGTGGGTACCTGCCCGCCGAGAACGTCAATCCCCATCTTCTTGAGGGCTTTGTTGATCTTGCGGGTACATTTATGCACCTTGGTCATGCAGTACACATCGTTACCGTAGATCTCGGACTGGAGCTTGGATTGGCTGGTCATTGCCGCCTTGAAATGGGCCTCGTGACCGGCCATCCAGGATGCAAAGGTGATGAAGAAGATACAGGTAAAGCCCAGCACGTATTTCTTGACATCCAGTTTCTGGAAGTAGGCCCCGATCGTGGTGATGCCACCAAACACGAGAAAGGTCACTATCAGCGAGCCGAAGCCACCCATGCCTTCATAGGCCTTACCGGCCTTACCGTGCGCCGCTTTCAGGAACATATTAAAGGAAGGATCAGCTACGAACTTACTCCATTCCCAGGTTTTGGTTTTGGCCATCCAGCCCACCGCATCGATACCCCAGATGCTGAGCAGGCCTGCCCCGAACAAAATGAGTCCGACCCATACTGCCCACCAGTCTTCCGTGGCCAGCATGCCGTCGGTCCATTTTCGATTAACTTCAGACATTGTTTGTTGCCCCCTTTCTTATTTGTGGCTGTCTGCGCAAGTCTTTATATTTCACAATACCAGCGACACACAGCGGTTGAAGTAGTGATTATGATATTGCCGCAGCCACCGGGGAAAGGTTTCAAAATCGAAACCCATAAACACTGTAAGCTGGGCTCCGGCAGCGTAACTACCAGATTTTTGCAAGGCGCATTTTACTTCCTCGTCCAGATCGTTGAGTGATTCTCCGGATGCGACTATTTGTTCGTTCTGGCCGATCCACTTGTTCCCGTCGTGGGTCAATTTCAACTCAACGTCTGCTTTCACGGTCGTTTCCTGCCCTTGCGTTGTTTAAATTATTGAGTGATATAGCCGGTACGTCAGGGTAGGATAAAGGTGTTAATTAACCAGCCCAACACAATTATGCCGACGATGGCGATACCGATACTCCAGGTTACCAATTGAGTTTCCCAGGGTTCCCAGGGTTCGGCTTCACCCAACAACTCCTCCGCAGAGCGTGCTTCGTCTTCTGTTGCCATAGGTTTCCCCTCCAGTCGTGTTATTAATATCGATTGCGATTGTTTAAGTTACGAGGTGCGAACACCTCCCTTCGATGGTGCAAGACAGTAATGACGTTGATTGCCAGCTAAACGGAAAAGTGCCGAAGCAATAAATTTTTACCCGTAACAGCCGAACAGACTCACCGCCTTCCTTGTTTGTTTTTCTGCCGCACTCCAGGGGTAGACGATGCCGTGATTCAGTGCGTAATGTCAAACAGTATGTGCTAATGTTTAAACATGAGAGCCCGTGGGCTCGCTATAGTTGTTCGCGTGCCCCGATCAAGTCTCTTGACAAGGGTGTGTTATTGTTGTGGCGAATTCAGGTTACAGGTATGACCACAGACCGGTGGCCAGGAGGAAGCCGAGCACCACCAACAGTACGCCAACAAACATAAATTGTTTGGCGTACAGTTCGTTCGGGACGTCGACACCCAGGCGACGGTACAGCGATGACGCCCAGCGTCCAAGCGTGGCGCGGTTGAGGACCATGAGTAGGCCGAGGCAGGCGACGATGAGGCTGATCGCGATAGTGGGGATGCCATACATGGCGTGGCTTTAGCTTCCGGCAGGCCTAGTCTTTGGGATCCACTGAGTCGTTCGACTCGGGACCAAATGGCAGTTTGCCCTTCCAGGCCACGTAGCCAAAAAACGCGGCGAGTGACAGCGGAAACAGCAGGCGCAAACTATATATCGCGCCCATGGCCCCCATAGCGGTGTCAAGTGTGTTCATGCCGTAGAAACGGATGCCGGCCACGCCCATAGAAACCAGGGCCAGTATCCCCGCCACCACGCGTAATATCGTCGCAATCGTTGTTGTGCTCATGATGCTATTCTAGCGGGTTCCACGCCAAACCATCAAGGCACAATCAATGTTGCTGGCTGCCAATGGGCCAATAGTGGGTCTGAAAAACTTGACGCGCAGAAATAAACACCGGCCATGATCTGGAGAACTTCTAAGGAACCTCTGATTAATATGCTCAACCGCCAAGTTGCCAAGGTCGCCAAGCTAATAGATTGTTGGTTGCAGATAGTGCCCCCTGTCTTTTGCAGTTCCGGGACCAAAATGTGAATTAGGTCACAGAGTCCCAGGGGGAAGCCTGTTAGGCTAGGTATATGGAAGACTGCGGGGGTGCGATATGAGGATCAAAAAAGCTATGTCCAGAATATTCAACAGGAGCAAGAAGAAAATAGCCTTTTTTCCGGGCGATTTTTGTCCGGCATTGTCTGGCCATATTGAAATCGCCGAGCGGGGGCTCGACACCGTCGACATGGTGTTGTTCTGTCCGCGTTTTGTCAGTGAGGACAAAGATCTTACCCCTATGCCCTATAGGGTGGAGATGTTGCAGGGGCTGATAGAGGGTTCGCCCCTGTCCCACCGGCTGAAGATCGGAGATGCCCATCTATTTAGTGGCCTGCAGACCAATAGGTTTCTGACCATTGTTTCGATACTCCAAAGAGCGGGGCGGGAGATATTTATTCTGACGTCCCAAAGTGAATTAACCCCGGACTACCCAAGGATTCACCGAAACATACCTCATATCATTGTCCCTGACATGGGAGAAAAAACTGCGCCCGAGGAAGTGCTATGGGGCGAACTTCATGTGACCGAGCCGGTATATAAAATAGCCGCATTGAAGGGATTCAACGACAGCGTGAATCGGGCGATGACCACTACAAGTTAGTTCTGCTAAGGGGCAACTTTCGTGCCCCTTAGTAACCCGCCCTAATCGGGCCGTAAGTAAACGGTGTCTATGTCCCCACGATAAATTTTAAATGTGGTGTGGCCACCTCGATAGGGACGTTTTATAATTATCGTGGCGCCCTTTATCTCTGTAAGGACGCCTTCTCGTTTTAAGCCATTGCGCAAAGTGATGATCAATGTCCTTCCGATGTGGCCAGATATATCACCAACAAAAATTGCCACCGGTTCTTTTTTTATGGGCTCTACCGTTACAGCTTTTGGTGCAGCCAGTTTGGCGCGAACCCTTCCTTTTTGATGGGTCTCTGGGAGTTCCGACACGATACGCTGTAGCATTTCTTCGGTTACTGCCTCGTCCTGCTGGTTGTCGGGTGGCCCAGACTGTTCCAGTTTTTCCAATAGTTGTTCATATTGTTGCTGGGTGATTTGTTCGTTGTCGAGCATACGATCGGCGAAGCGGCGTTGAAATTCGGTAGCCGTCTGTTCTTTGTTTAAGCGGCCCTGGCCGACCTGTTGAGCCAGCTGGAAAATATCACCTCCACCCATTTCGTTAAACAGTTTAAAGGCATAGGACAATTGAATGCCAGCGGCGACGATGTAAATTAAAAAGGGGTACTTTGCTTCACGCCAATACATGATGGCGAAGATGATCGCGGCGATAGGCGACAGCAGGAGCACCGCAAAACCCCAGCCGAGGTGTCTTTTAAAGGCAACGACAACCAGCCAGATGAAGGACACCAGCACAACGATGCCGAACAAACCCGCAGTCATGATAGTGCTTGCCATGGTTTTCTCCTGGTGGACGTTTAGCCTGTTACTCAGCGTGTATTTTTGGCAGTGTATATCTTTGGGACCAAAAACCAAATAAACGCGGGAAACCCTGGATTCCGGGTCTCCGCTTCGCTCCGCCCGGAATGACGGTGGGGTGTTGATTCCCGGACAGGCGCTCCGGATCGCGCTGTCATTCCGGGGCGGTGTGAAACACCGAGCCCGGAATCCAGAGCAATAATGAATTTTCCTGGATTCCGGTGTATGGACTCCACCTACCTAACTGGTAGGCTTTATGTTCAACCAAGAACAAGAGGAGTCCATACGATGACCAAGCGTAGCTTAATTGCCATCGATTTAGCAAAGAATGTTTTTCAAGTATGCCGTATTGCAGTTTCTGGTAAAACCTTATCCAATAAGCCCGTGAGCAGAAAACAGCTAAAAGAATTACTGGTGAACGGCAAGCCCTCAATTGTTGCCTTTGAGACCTGCGGTAGTACGGAATGACGGTGGGGTGTTGATTCCCGGACAGGCGCTCCGGATCGCCGCTGTCATTCCGGGGCGGTGTGAAACACCGAGCCCGGAATCCAGTTATACAATTTCATCAAACAAGTCTTTCCAATTTGGGTTGGTCTTCTCGATTAACGCCAACTTCCAGGTACGCTTCCACTTTTTCAATTCTTTTTCCCGAATTATCGCCTGCTCCATGTTGTCATGGACTTCATGCCAGACTAGGTGGTGTATACCATAGCGCTTTGTAAACCCTTCAACGCAACCGCTTTTGTGCTGCCACACTCGCTGGGCAAGATTAGAAGATACTCCGGTATACAGGGTGCCGTTACGACGACTGGCAAGAATATAGACACAAGGCAGTCTTTCCATAACTTTTCCTTTTCACTGGATTCCGGATAAACGCGATGCGTTT
>ENA-ORDP01000322-ORDP01000322.1-marine-sediment-metagenome-genome-assembly--contig:-NODE-322-length-32593-cov-5.226996_pt1 | contig 32593 bp, 24 predicted proteins | sample MGYA00248627_ERZ508539 | MGnify/ENA primary metagenome ERZ508539 (study PRJEB26208, sample SAMN05571518) | marine sediment metagenome | biome: deep sea; feature: Hydrothermal vent; material... | reverse complement strand
GTGGCCGAAGTGATTGCCGAAGGCAAAGTCCGAACCTACGACATGATGAAAATGCACGGTAGTGCCGATGTGGTGGAAAAAGGCGCTGCCTCTACTGACGAAATGGCTGATGCTGTGATTGCAAAGTTGTAATGGGTAAAACGAGGCTAAGAGCAATTTAGTTGATGCATAATAAATACTTAAGAACTCTTTGCAATATTTATTTTTTAAGGTATCTTTGCAAATATGGGAAATACAATAAACGTTGACAACAAATACTTTCCAGCTTTAGGGAAACTATTTTCACCCATGGTTATCAATAGCCTTGTTTGGAAAAACTATTCGCCTTATTTGGCAGAAGTGTGTTCTAATAGCGGCTTGCTTGACAAACTTGATTTATCAATGACACTTGGAAATTTCTTTAATTTTATTTATGACCTCCTTTTTAAAAATTATAGAAACGAATATATATTTAAGAACGTCATCGCAAATAAAATTCTTCTTGGAAAACACTCGTTAAACACCTCACAATTGCTTATGGAATTTCGAGCAGGGAAAAGTAAAGCCGACGTCGTATTATTAAACGGGACATCTACCGTTTATGAAATAAAGTCTGAATATGATTCTTTTTCACGCCTTAAAAAACAAATTCGATCTTATTGCGATGTTTTTGATTATATAAATGTAATAACTACCAACAAACAGGCTAATAAGATAACTTCCTGTCTGCCTGAAAAAGTTGGCATACTTGTACTTACTGAAAGAGATACTATCTCAACCTTTCGTAATCCAAAATCCAATAAGGAGAACATAAAACTCGCAATACTGTTTAATTCGCTTAGAAAAACTGAATATACTAACATTATTAAACGTTATTATGGTACAATTCCAGATGTGCCTAACACAATAATTTATAAAGTTTGTAAGGAATTATTTTGTAAAATACCCGTTTCAACGGCTCACGACTTAACTATAAATGTTTTAAAAAGGCGCTCTGACGTAAAAATATTGAAAGATTTTATTGAAAAAGCTCCATCTTCAACAATTGCATACATACTGACCATTGGGAACCAGGAAAAACAAATGAAAACATTAATCTCGATTTTGAATAAAGAGCTTCAAGATTTCATTATTCCGTGTAACATAGAAAGATAAAAAATGTATTATCCATATTTTAGGGGAAAACAATTCGAATTAATATTACTTCGTGATAATGCAAAATTTCTTGCAGATAATAATATCCATCCAATTATAGAGCCTGTAAAGAATGATTTTAAAGCTTTAATTCGAGCATTTAAAATCTTAAATCAAGAAAATGTTAATTGTACTCTTATAGTTAACCCTCAAGCAGGAAGTGAACCGGTAAGAGAATCCAAAATCAAAGAACTTATTGATGATAGACTTAATAGCTTCAATAATGTGTCGATTGGATATATTCTTTACGCTGGTGCTGAATTAAACAATTTAGTTACTTTATTAAAAAAATACGCAAATTTTGATTTTTCTATTATCCATTATGGATTTACTAATGGCAAAGAATTAGCAAATGTAATTAGCAACTTCGATAATATTGGAAGGCACATTTTCATAGAGGGGTATGCCGGAAAACTTTATCAAAGACATTTTAAAAAGATTGATATTCCCAGAATACTCTTGAGAAATGGTTTTAAACCTCAAAAAAAGAACTCACTTTATCCGCCGAGTGAACATTTTTCAGATTTACACATTACTTATGTAGATGAAGGGATGAATGGTTTTGGCGACTTTTTAATTGTCGGAGATGATTATTCTGAAACCGGTGGCCCGGCATACGCTATTGCCATTCATTTAACTTATTTGAATACTGATGATGATATGTATATTTATCATTTCATATCTGACCAGACGGATTCTCCAACAGATCCAGGTGGGAAATTTCTCGAAGCCCTTAAAAAGTTAGTTGTTGCAGTTAATGATAAAAATTCTCACATTTTTCGATCAAAAGCGTGTAATGAATACATGGAATTATTCAAAAAACAACATTATCCCGGACTAGGGTATGCTAAAAAATTATCTATGCAGCATCATATTGAACTAATTGCTAATTTTATTAATCAGGAGTAATAATAATGTATTGTTGTCCTTATTGCTTTTCAGACAGTTTTTTACGAAAGTATATTATTGCAAATAAGAATCAAGATGGCAAATGTTCATTTTGTGGCTCGGAAAATGTAGCTATCATTAAAGCTGAATATCTGTTTGACCTTTTTGAGCCACTATTAAATATATACAAAAAAGATGATAATGGAAATTCAATTGATGAATTAATTCAATCTGACTGGGATGTCTTCGCCATCGAAGGCTCTTTTAATAGACAAAATTTATTGAAGTCCATTTCAAACAATTCTAATTTTATAAAATTTAAATATAAACCTGCTTTTTCTGTAGAACAAAAGAATATTGAACAATGGGAAAATTTTAGAGAAGAACTAAAACATAGTAATAGATTTTTCCCAAATAATGCACCAACAATTAAAATACTAGAACCTTTTGGTAAGTATTTAGGTGTCAAAATTGAGAAGTCCACACAATCGTTTTACAGAGCAAGAATAAATTCAGCCGGGAGACCCTTTGAAATAACAGAGATGGGCAAACCCCCCAAAAAATATGTTTCAAACGGTCGTGCAAATCCTATAGGAATTCCATATTTATACATTACTTCAAAAATTGATACTGCGATTGCAGAGGTCCGGGCACCTAAAGGCGAAACTGTTACAATTGCTGAATTTGAATTAAAAGATAAATTGGAATTGGCTGATTTACGTAATCCTAAAAGTACAATTAGTCCATTTGAATTGGAAGAAGAAGAATTAGAATTAATATATAAGAATTTACCTTTTCTTGAATTTTTAGGAAAAGAATTGTCTAAACCAATAATCCCAAGAGAAGCAGATTTGGAATATCTTTCAAGTCAATATCTTTCAGAATTATTAAAACATATTGGATTTCATGGAATTATATACAGAAGTTCGATTGCAGAAGGAAATAATTATGTAATTTTTGATGATGAAAGACTTCGGGTTGTTAATACATATCAATATAAAATCATGGATGTAAAAACAAGTTCGAAAAAAATTGAATAAATAATATAACTATCTGGATTCTAAATTATTACATTATGCATAGCTTGAATTAGCTTATACGGGAATAGGTATTAGAAAATCTAAATTTTCAATTTTTAGCACACAAATCATACTATTATGAATGATAAAGCTTTAAACCTCTGGCCTGAATTAAACTGGATAAAAGACGAAAACCTGCGGGGAAAAACCGCCAAAACCTGGGAGCTGGCGCTGGAAAGAAGCGTGCTCACTGTTGATGACTTGGAGCGTATTCCTTTTACGCTGCTGGCGGGCTCCGACCTGAAAGTTACTTTTATGGATCACAAACGTGCAGTGGTTCATATTGCCCGCGATGCCGGTGAAAAAATCAATGCCATGTTTCACGGAGAGCTAACGGCAAACATGGATGTGCTCATTGCCGGTGCCATCCTTGCCGATGTGGGAAAACTACTCGAGTATGAGTTAGACAAAAACGGGAAAGCCGTTCAGGGAAATTACGGCAAATACCTGCGGCATCCCTTTTCGGGCGTAAGTCTGGCCGAGGAGGCAGGCGTTCCACCCGAAGTGTGCCACATCATTGCCACCCATGCCGGCGAGGGCAATATGGTGAAACGTACCACCGAAGCTTACATCGTGCATCATGTTGATTTTATGACATTTCTGCCGTTTAAAGAGCGGCTGAAGTTGTAGCAGTTTATCTGTAAAAGGCAGTTTTGAAACAATCGTTTGCATCTGATAAACAGGTGGTTATCTTCAAATATTTTTATTCACCACCAGCGCAAAATAATCGTGGTCTATGGGCAGGTAACCCTGCTCGTAGCAGAAATAATAAATTTTACCTTCTTTGTTTTTGAAGACGTGGGTGAAATATTTGAACTCAAAACCTTTTGCAAGCAAAGTCTGTTTTTTGACTTTGGCCTTACCATGAGGATTTAGTGCTTTCAGTATATGCCGGTTTTTGCGCAAACGGTGGTTTATGTTACGCATATAGGCTGTCTCGTCCTTGTTAAGCCGGTTGTTGTAAGTATTTCGGCACTGGTCGGAGCAGAATTTCTGGTCGATTCTACCCAATAATTTCGCCCCACACTCCAGACAATAGCGTTCCATAGCGGTTGATTTTCTCCAAAAATAAGAAATTCTCAGAAACCTATCAACTGTTTTGCAACCACACGGTTGTCAAAAAAGGTAGGGATAAGAATAATATTCTTCCCGGGAATAAAGCCCAAATCGGCCGCATTGATTTTTTGTTTGGTAGTGTTGCTCAGTATTACAGGAGCTTTGTCGGTGGAAATAAGCTGAATTTTTCCTGCCCAGTCCGATAGGATAAACCTTCCGTTTCCCAATGGGATTAGGCCGTCAATACCACCGGAAACATGTGCTACAATCCGGATTTTTCCCGTTTTGGGATTGGCTTCCAATAGATGACCGTTGGCGCCAATGAACAATTTTCCCCGGTACACTGCCAGCCCGTTGGCACCTTTCAGCAACGAATCGGTACTCCATAAATGTGCCTTTCCCGCTTTCACAACAAAAACAGCGCCCAAATGCGTATCGGTAACATAGATTTCTCCTTCCGGACCAACCACCACGTCATTCAGAAACTTTGCGCCGGGAAAGTCAATAAACCGGATGATTTTCCCATTGCTCAGGTCAATTTCTGCCAGCCGGTCAATGCCCGAAACAAACAGAATGTTTCCCTTGACAGCCATGCCTTTTGGTGCATTCAGCCCCGTAGCCCATTGAAGTTTAACAATTTGCCCATCTTCGTTCAGCAGAGATATAAAGCCTTTTCCATCTTTCTTTAAAGATTTGCCGTTGATATTTGAGACATAAATTAATTTGTTTTTAGGCAGGTATAATACCGATTCAGGTACTTTAAGAACCCTTTTTGTCACCCATAGGGACTTCACGGACTGTGAAAAGAGAGACGGTGTAAACAGTATTCCGGCTAATACAAAAAGAACTAATTTTTTCATGGTGGTAATGATTATGGGTGCTACGGCACAATTTTTACCGCTAAATTAAAAAAAAATCAAAGGCTGGTTGTGAGAATTTATCTTTTGGGAAGCCGAAGCATATTTTGGAAGCAGGTCAAACAGTGGTCAGGTGATACACTCATTCGATGGTCATACGGTAGTCATCAATTGCCCGGCAGTTGGGAAATGACTATAATATATGGTAATTCGTTGTCACTTCGGTTATCCCATTTATCATTCTTTTATTCTACATTTATACCGGGGCAGGAGTGGAAACTGACAGGTCTGTAAGGTCGTCGTTAACACTAACTTTGATAACCTTTTAAATATCCATTTTATGCTGTTTTTTAACTTTATTTAATGTGATTTTTCGTGCTTATTTAAAATTATTCTTAATTTTGCAACAAAGAAATTATTCATTTAAAAAATATAAAATTATGTCAGTATTAGTTGGAAAAAAAGCCCCTTTATTTGAGGCTACTGCCGTAGTAAACGGTGGTGAATTTGTTGAAAATTTTTCACTTGAGCAGTATATCGGAAAAAAACACGTGGTCTTTTTCTTCTATCCTCTTGATTTTACTTTCGTATGTCCTACGGAAATCCTGGCTTTCCAGGAAAAAATGGAAGAATTTGAAAAAAGAAACGTAGCTGTTGTAGGCTGCTCCATCGATTCTCAGTTCTCCCACTGGGCATGGTTGAACACCGATAAAAATGATGGCGGTATCAAAGGTGTTAAATTTCCTTTGGTTTCCGACCTTTCCAAAACCATCTCCGAAAATTACGATGTACTGGCCGGGGAGTACGACTACAACGAAGAAGGTGAAATGGAATTTCACGGCGACGCTGTTGCTTACCGCGGATTGTTTCTGATTGACAAACAGGGCACCGTGCGCCATCAAGTTGTCAATGACCTGCCGCTGGGACGCAGCATTGTCGAAGCTTTGCGGATGGTGGATGCTTTGCAGTTTTTTGAAGAACATGGTGAAGTTTGTCCGGCCAACTGGAAACCAGGCGACGAGGCTATGGAAGCTACGCACGAGGGTGTTGCCAAGTATCTGAGTCATCACTAAAATCTCAGTACCTTTTAATAGGTTCTTTATGAAAAAGGTTGTCTGCCATGGGGTGGGCAACCTTTTTTGTTTCCATCGGTGATTGTTTTACGCACAACGGGGCCAAGCCAGGCAACTGCTTTTTCCCTACCTTTGCCACCCATGAATTTTCAGAAACCAAAACCAGGGCCTTTGCTGGCTACCATCCATACGCCGGCCGACTTAAAAAAACTGAAAGAAGAACAACTGCTCCTGCTGGCAGAGGAGTTGCGCAATTTCATTCTCGATGTGGTTTCGGTACATCCCGGGCATCTCGGTTCCAGCCTTGGCGTAGTGGAACTTTCCATTGCGCTGCATTACATCTTCAACACCCCTTACGATCGCCTGATTTGGGATGTGGGGCATCAGGCTTATGCACACAAAATCCTCACCGGCCGCCGCGATGTTTTCCACACCCTTCGTCAATTTCAAGGCATCAGCGGTTTTCCGTTGCGTAGCGAAAGTGAATACGACACTTTCGGCACCGGTCATGCTTCCACCTCCATCTCGGCGGCACTCGGTATGGCAGTGGCCTCCGGACTGGATGGCGAAAAAGACCGCCACCACATTGCCATCATCGGCGATGGTGCCATGACAGGCGGTATGGCCATCGAAGGACTAAACAATGCCGGGGCTTCCCGTGCCAACCTGTTGATTATCCTGAATGATAACAACATCGCCATAGACAAAAATACCGGTGTGATAAAAGAAGCCTTTTTGCGGAGCAGCAACCTTTTTGAGGTTTTTCATTTCAGATATTTCGGCCCTGTTGACGGAAATGACATTCCACAATTGCTCACAGCCTTGCGGGAGATTAAAGAAATCGAAGGCCCCAAGCTGCTGCACATCACTACCACCAAAGGCAAAGGCTTTGAAGAAGCTGAGAAAAAACAAACCCTTTTTCATGCCCCGGGTCGTTTCGACCGGAAAACGGGAGCGCTTGTCGCCGAAGACCCGGAAAATCGTATTACCTATCAGGAGGTTTATGGCAGGACATTGCTGGAATTAGCACAAGAAGATGAAAAAATTGTTGCCATAACACCTGCCATGCCTTCCGGTTCGGCATTGGGATTTATGATAAAAGTATTCCCTGAAAGGGTTTTCGACGTGGGCATTGCCGAACAACACGCCGTAACTTTCGCGGCAGGATTGGCAGCCGCCGGCTACACACCGTTCTGCACCATTTATTCCACATTTCTGCAACGCGCTTACGACCAGGTAATTCACGATGTGGCACTACAAAAGTTGCCGGTGATTTTTGGTATCGACCGTGCCGGACTGGTAGGCGCCGACGGCGCCACCCACCACGGCGTTTTCGATATGGCTTTTCTCAACAGCATTCCAAATATGGTGGTGGCTGCGCCCATGAATGAGGTGGATTTACGACAGATGATGTTTACCGCTTCGCAATACAGGCAGGGGCCTTTTGCCATTCGTTATCCACGTGGTTACGGATTTATGAAGGCCTCCCAATGGCAACAGCCTTTTGAAACCATGGAAATCGGGAAAGGAAAACAGATCAAAGCAGGTGATACCATTGCCATTATTAGCCTGGGACAGCCGGGAAATTTTGCACTGGAAGCCTCCCGTCAACTGGAAAAGGAAAACATTCATCCTGCTGTTTTCGACTTGCGGTTTTTAAAGCCCTGGGATGAAGCCTTGCTACATAAAGTTTTCCACCAGTTCGGTTACATCCTGACCATCGAAGACGGTATCATCCGTGGTGGTCTGGGAAGCAGCCTCGCGGCTTTTGCCACACTTCATAACTATTGCAACAAAATGATAAATCTTGGTGTTCCCGACCGGTTTATCCAACACGGCAGCAAATCGGATCTTTACCGGATTTGCAATATGGATGTAAAAGGCATTAAAAGTGCGGTGAAAAAATTGGTCCGGTAAGCGCAGACAGTAAATATATCATTGGGGGCTTGCCAGAAAACATCGATTTCTTTCCCGATTCAATCGGGACAGGCTATTATACTCGCTTTGAGTATCCAGGCAGCTTTTTTCCTTATTTTTGCTCCGTTATAAAACTTTAAAGAACAACATTATGGACAATCTAAGCAACCTCGGCACACACGCTTCTGAGTTTATCAAAATGCTTTCGGGCTATGCCACACAATACGGTTTAAGGCTTCTCGGTGCCATTGTGGTGCTCGTCATTGGTCTGTGGATTATAAAATTTCTGACAAAAAGCAGCCAACGGCTTATGATAAAAAGTAAAATTGATGCTTCGTTGAGCTCATTCCTGAAAAGTATGATTGATATTTTGCTCAAAGTATTGCTGATTATCAGCGTTATGAGCATGATGGGTATTCAAATGACCTCTTTCATTGCGTTGCTGGGTGCAGCCGGTCTGGCGGTCGGCTTGGCACTGTCAGGAACCTTACAAAACTTTGCCGGAGGAATGATGATTCTCGTTTTCAAGCCTTTCAAAGTTGGTGATTATATCAACGCGCAAAGCTATTCGGGAATAGTGAAAGAGATTCAGATTTTTGTTACCGTCCTTACCACTCCCGACAACAAAACCATCTTCATTCCCAACGGGCCGCTGTCCAATGGCTCACTGACTAATTTCAGCGCACAACCCAAGCGCCGTGTGGACTGGAGTTTTGGTATTGCTTATGGAGATGACTATGATACAGCCAAAAAAATGCTTCTTAATATGATGAAGGGAGATAAACGCATTCTCTCCAATCCGGAACCTTTTGTGGCTTTGGGTGAACTCGCTGACAGCTCGGTGAACCTCACCGTAAGAGCCTGGGTGAACGCTGCCGATTATTGGAATGTTTATTTCGATATGAATGAGAAATTCTATAAAAATGCGGATAAATCAGGGTTAAGTATTCCTTTTCCACAAATGGATGTACATTTGGATAAAGCATAACCGGGAAAACCCGGACAAACCGACACCTTTTTCAGTCAGCCTGCCCCCCTTGCATAGGCAATGTAGTAATTTGAAAAATATCCTATTTTAGCACGTTGGATTTGTCATCTATGCTAAAACCGGAAAAAATAAGAAACATGCAACAAATCAGGATGAAAGTTATCCTGATTTCACTGTTTATGTTGTTTTCTTTTCCGCTTTTTGCCCAGTTCTACAATGGCTCGAACATGACTTTTGGTAAGAACCGCGTGCAATACAAGGAGTTTCTCTGGACCTATTACAAGTTTCCCGATTTCGACATTTATTTCTATCGTAACGGACGGCCACTGGCCAATTTTGTTTCAGAATACGCTTCGAAGCAAATTCCAAAAATAGAAAACAAAATGGGTGTTGATATGGACAGAAAAATCAAATTTATTGTTTTCAACACCCTCAACGATATGAAACAGACCAATATAGGCCTGATTCATGACGGCAGTTCAGTGGAAGAAGGGGGTTTGAATACAGTGCTGCAATACAAAGTTCTCTTGTATTTTGATGGCGACTATCCCGATTTTGAAACGGAAATAAGAAAAGGGATTGCCGGCATTTTGTATAACCAAATGGCGACCGGGACGCAGAGTATGATGCGGCAAATGCTGACGACTTCTTCCAAGGTGGAGGTGCCCCAATGGTTTGAAAAAGGTTATATTTCTTATATCAGTGAGGACTGGAATGTTGATTTTGACAACCGGCTGCGCGATGGTATTTTGAGTGGGCGTTTCAAACGGTTAGATGAATTGGAAAATAAAGATGCCGTTTGCGTAGGACATTCATTTTGGCGTTTCATTGCCATAAAATACGGAAAAAATACCGTGAACAACATCATTCGTATGACCGCCATTGCAAGTAGCCTGGACAAAGGCTTTCGCAATGTAATTGGCTTGAAATACAAACAGGTCAGGAAAGAGTGGCAGCAGTTTTACGAAAAAGAGTACAAGCCGTATGCCGGCAAAAACAACCTCCCTCCCAACCCGTTACCCATAAAAAGTAAAAGCAGCGTTCGACTTTTACAACCTGTACCCGGGCCAACGGGTACCAACCTGGCCTATGTGAGTAACCTTTCGGGAAAATACAAGATTATGTTATACAATTTCCGCAGCCAAAAAAGCAGAAAAATCTTTAAGAAAGGACAGGTTATTGAGACTCCGGTTGATTACCGTTACCCGATTCTCGCCTGGCATCCCAGCGGGCAGGTGCTGGCATTTGTTATTGAGGTGAAAGGGCTGCCCTGGCTTTACTTTTACAATATCCGTAAAAAAAGAATCACCAAATTGTTGCTGACGAACGTGCAGAAGGTGCTGAGCATGTTTTACTCCGAAGATGGCCGTTTCATTGTTATGTCAGCCATTCAAAACGGAAATTCGAATATTTTTATTTTTAATGTGGCTGCCCGCTCGTTCGAGAAATTAACCCATGACATGGCCTCCGAATTACATCCTGTTTTTGTGAACCACGACCGGCAGATTTTGTTCAGTTCCAACCGCATAAACGATACGCTGGATATAAAGACAAAAGAAGGCGAAATTCCTTTTTCAAAACATTTTGACCTCTTTTTGTACGATTACCGTAACAACAATCCCGTGTTGAAACGGCTTACACACACACCCAACTGGGATGAAACCCAACCCGAAGCTTACGGCCCAAAAGCTTTTCGCTATCTGAGCGATGCCAACGGTATTTTTAATGCAAGACTTGGCGAAGTTGACAGTACAGTCAGCTCTGTCGACACCGCCATCCATTATCGGTATTTTATTCATACAAAGCCTGTTAGTAATTATTCCAGAAATATCATTGAACAACATGTCAGCACGAATGCCGGTAAGATGGCTGAGCTAATTTTTGACAATAACCATTGGGAAATATTTGTACAAAACACCACCGGTTTTGGAGAAACACCTGAGGTTAACCCGGTAAACACTCCTTTTATGACTGCAAAGCTGAAAGCCATCGAAAAAGCACCGGCATTGCCTTCTGAAAACAGGGTTGTTGCCATAAACAAACAGCCCCGGCAGGCAGAACCCACCTGGCATCGCAAATATTTCCACATGCTTTATCTCAACAAAGATGACAAGGAAATCATTGCCGGAGGTTCTTCCAAACATAAATTAGGCCTTTATGGTGGTATTTATGGAGAAATGCCGGGGACAGGTGGCTACCGTGATGAAAACGGCCATTTTATATTTCCCAAACGACGTAATTATTACACCGAATATGCACTTAACGGGATGGTTACGCAGTTTAACTACAACTATCTGACCACATATTATCAACCTTATACTGGCGGGATACCGGCAAACAATACACCCATCAACATGGGCTACAAACTGGGAATTTCCGATTTAATGGAAGACCACCGTATCATTGGCGGAGTGCTGTTAAATTCCAATTTTATTGACAACGAATACACTTTTAGCTATGCCAACTACAAAAAGCGGCTAAACCGGGAGATACTCTTTCATCGGAACGCTTTAACGCAAAGCAGCCGCTATTTTCTTAGAAAAATTCACTCACATGAGTTGTTTTACATTATGACATGGCCATTTAATGAAAACCTGAGTATTCGTGGTATCGCACATTACCGCAACGACATGTTCGTGCTAACGGCTACCGATCCTATTTCATTAAATGCACCCACACGATTTGACAACTGGATTGGTTTTACCACCTCGCTCGTTTACGATGGGACAAAAAGACTTAGTCTCAACCTTTACACTGGCTCCCGGTGGAAAGTTTTTGTGCAATATAACCAGTTGATAAATAAGGAAAATCATAATTTGTTTGTGGTTGGATTTGATTATCGTTATTATCATCGGATTTATCGGAAATTTATTGTGGCAGCACGGCTTGCCGGCAGTTCGTCAGGAGGAACCGATCGGCTGATTTATTTTATGGGAGGGGTAGATAACTGGCTCAATCCGAAATACAATACAACTACACCTGTTGACCCAAACCAACATTATGCTTACCAGGCACTGGCAGTGAGCATGCGCGGTTTTCCAAAAAATATCCGAAATGGAAACTCATTTCTGTTGCTCAATACCGAGTTGCGTATGCCGGTGTTTCAGATGTTTTCAGAAACGCCCATCAGCTCTAAACTGCTGCGAAATTTTCAGGTGGTCACCTTTGCCGATGTGGGTACAGCCTGGACAGGATTGACACCTTATTCTGAAGGAAATTCACTTTTCACCAATACCATCAACAGCGGGCCTATTCATGCCGTGGTGCAAACGCAAAGAGACCCCATTGTTGAAGGATTTGGTTTCGGGTTCCGGATAAATCTTTTCGGTTATTTCCTACGTACTGATATCGCCTGGGGTGTTCAGGATGGTGTAGTTACACCAAAGCCATTATGGTACTGGTCGTTTAACCTTGACTTTTAACCTTTTAAATATGCAAAAGATGACATTACACATTCCTGAAATTATTTTGAGAAAAGTTTTGGCTGTCATCCTTGCCCTCATTGCGCTCAAGCTGCTTTTGTCAAAATAGTACCACAACATCATTTCAATACACTTAAAACTGTGCCAAAAAAAATATTTTTGCTTATTCACATAGTTATTCAAAGCTAAGCAATTAAGCCACTGGTTTTTATTTATTTATTCACGATGCTATGTTAATAAATTTCCATCAGACCATGTGTATTTGTATTGTACATTGCAAAAGATTCGCAAAAGCTCCCTACGGGGTTTAGTAGCTTAAAATTTAGTTAGTTATAATATATAAAATAAGCGTTGACACGACTATGGAAAACGATTTACTCTTTAGGTTTGACAATGAAACGGGGCATAATTCTTCATTAAAAACAGAGAAAACCGAGCAGGAAAAAGGGTTTTATGATAAAGTACTTGAAGAGCGAAAAAAAAATGAAATAGCAAGTGAAGGAAAATTAAAAATGACCGTAGCCAAATTAGATTTGAAAAGTTCTGTTTCAGCAGAAAGTTTAACACAAAAGCCCCGGGAAAAGACGGAAACACCCTATTCATATGACGAAGTATTGAAAGCTTCTACCGAATATTTCAACGGAGATAGTCTGGCCGCTGGTGTGTGGGCCAATAAGTATGCTCTGAAAGACAGCATGGGAAACATCTATGAGAAAGATCCCGACCAAATGCACCGGCGTATTGCACTCGAAATTGCACGTATCGAACAAAAATATCCAAATCCTTTGTCGGAAGATGATATTTATGAGGTACTCCGCAGGTTTAAATATATCATCCCGGCCGGTAGTCCCATGGCCGGTATCGGCAATAAGCATCAGATTTCTTCTTTGTCAAATTGTTTTGTCATAGGTAATGATGGCGATTCGGATTCCTATGGTGGCATTATGAAAATAGACCAGGAGCAGGTACAGCTTATGAAACGCCGTGGCGGAGTAGGCCACGACCTTACCCACATCCGGCCCAAAGGAAGTCCGGTCAAGAATACAGCCCTTACCTCCACCGGAATAGTTCCATTTATGGAGCGCTACTCCAATTCCACACGCGAAGTAGCACAAGATGGCAGGCGTGGGGCACTCATGCTCAGCATTGGCATAAAGCATCCCGATTCGGAAAGTTTTATCGATGCAAAAATGGAACAGGGAAAAGTCACCGGTGCCAACATCTCCGTGAAACTGGATGATGAGTTTATGCAAGCTGTAAAAAATAATTCATCTTACATTCAGCAATACCCCATAAATTCTCAGGAACCCAAGTACAAAAAAGAGATTAATGCGCAACACCTTTGGAAAAAAATTGTACACAACGCCTGGGCTTCTGCTGAACCGGGAATCCTCTTCTGGGATACGGTTATCCGGGAGTCTATTCCTGACTGTTATGCAGACAAAGGCTTCAAGACAGTTTCTACTAATCCCTGTGGCGAAATTCCACTTTGCCCTTACGACTCATGCCGGCTGCTGGCTATAAACCTGTATAGCTATGTGGAAAATCCCTTCACTGACAAAGCTTATTTCAACGGTGATTTATTTACTAAACATGTGCACATCGCCCATCGGATGATGGATGATATTGTGGATCTCGAAGTGGAGAAAATAGAATCTATTCTCGCTAAAATTGACGCAGACCCTGAATCGGAAGAGATAAAATACACCGAACGCGGGCTTTGGGAGAAAATTCGTGACAAATCATTGCAGGGACGCAGAACAGGTATTGGTATCACCGCCGAAGGAGATATGCTTGCCGCACTCAATTTCAGATATGGCTCGGACAATGCCATTAACTTTTCCGTAGAAGTTCACCGCCTTTTGGCACTTGAAGTTTACAGCAGCTCGGTTGATCTGGCAGAAGAGCGGGGAAGCTTCCCCATTTACGAAACGGAACGCGAACTTAACAACCCGTTTATCAACCGTATTAAAGAAAACGCACCCAACCTGTATGAGAAAATGAAACGGGTAGGACGACGCAATATTTCCATGCTTACTATTGCCCCAACGGGTAGCGTAAGTATTTGTACACAAACCACTTCCGGTATAGAACCAGTTTTTATGGTCTCTTATAAGCGGCGCCGGAAAGTAAATCCAAACGACAGGAATGTAGTGGTAAGCTTTGTGGATGAAATTGGCGACACCTGGGAAGAGTACAATGTGTTTCATCCCAAGTTTGAGGTGTGGCTAAAGTTGAATAATTATAATGTGGGCGAGGTGAAGACACTTCCGGATGAGCAGCTTCAGGAAATCATTAAAAAATCGCCTTATTATGAAGCCACCTCTGCCGATATCAATTGGGTAAGCAAAGTAAAAATGCAGGGGAGAATTCAGAAATGGGTAGATCATTCCATCAGTGTCACGGTCAATATTCCGGAAAATATTCCCGAAGAGATGGTCAGTGACATTTATATGGCTGCCTGGGAGAGTGGATGTAAGGGGATGACTATTTATCGTGAAGGTTCCCGTGCGGGGGTACTGGTGAGTAATGACAAGAAAGAAGAAAATGCATTTAAAGAGACCAGCGCACCACAGAGGCCCAAAATCTTGGAAGCTAATATCCTTCGCTTTCAGAATAACTATGAGAAATGGATTGCCGTAGTGGGAAAACTCGATGGTCGTCCGTACGAAATATTTACCGGAAAAGCAGATGACTTTTATCTGCCACCGGCAATAGAGAAAGGATGGGTCATAAAGTATAAGAAAAAGGGAGAACATTCTCGTTACGATTTCCAGTTTGAAGATAAACAGGGATACAAAATTACCATAGAAGGGCTGTCGCGCTCTTTCGATAAAACTTACTGGAATTATGCCCGGCTTATTTCCGGCCTTCTGCGTCATGGCATGCCCCTGGCTTACGTGGTTACTCTTGTGGGCAACCTCAACGTGGAAGAAGACAACATCAATACCTGGAAGAATGGGGTGGTGAGAGCACTGAAGCGCTATCTGCAAGATGGCGAAAAGGCGGCGGGCAAAGTCTGTCCCGAATGTGGCGAGGAAGCTCTCGTTTATCAGGATGGCTGCCTCACATGCAATGCATGTGGCTATTCCAAATGTGGGTAATCCCACAACATGTTCTCTTACATGACAATCCTAACGCCCGAAGATTTTAACAGTTAAAATCTTCGGGCGTCATTATTTTCTTTCAGACTTTACTTGTCAGTTAAAAACATGCAGCAGATTTCCATCGTAAACCGCATGATAAGTAATTAAAGGATAACGGCCTGTTCCCTTAAAAAGGGAGCCATCCAGCAGTTGGTACATATTGCCTGTACACTCATCTTTTACAAACGGATAATACTTTCCCACAATCAATTGGGTGCATTTACTACCGGAGCAACACTTGTCGGGATTGTTTGGCGGAAGGCGGTCATAGGCCTTAAAGTCGCTTTGGCTTTCGCGATAAATAATCACACCACGCGAGCCGGCACCAATGTAAGCGCCCTGGTCGCCATTTGACACGTAAATCCAGCCACCAACGGCATTCAGCCCCTGATAAAAGGTTAAGTTGGGGTCAATATCAATCCGGATAACCGCACGAGGATCGTTGGGATTAATGTTTGTTTTATTACACGAGCCCAGCGCCAACGCGACCAGCACAGCTGTAAAAATCAATAAACGCTTCATCTTTCTAACTGAGCTGCAATGATAACGAAAAAACCAAAATGGAGAGCTGCTGCTTTTTGCAGAATTGTCCGCTTATCAAATGAAATTGCAAAAAGTTAAACTGAAATCAACGAGAAACACCTTGTTTCATAGTTTTTCTGTTAGTTTTTATTTCACAATAACAACAATAAATAATACTTAGTATTTTATTGAGTATCAATCAATATTATCATTAATTTCACATTTAACTTCAAATAAATTTAAGATAATATTTAAGACAAGTGTTTATATTGAGTCTAAATTGTTAATTTATAAACAGTATGCATTAATGGGTACTAACTTATAAAACAGGATTTTGCTTTGTGAAATTTGCGACAGTAAAATTCTTATGTGACTTAAGTCACATAAGAAGTGTCCGAATGAGAATAAATTTGTCATCAAAATAACTTATTTGAAGTTATTAAACAATTTAACAACCAATACTTGGAAAGTTTATTGAAAAAAATTATCATATTTATTATTAACAAATCATTAAAGTTATGAAAATAAAGCTATCATATGAAGAAAAGAAACCCAAAAAGGTATCTTTTTTTAAGAAAAACGGATTATCACTTGTGGGAGGATTCGTCGCCTTTCTTTTTTTAGTATTCAGTTCGGGAACAGTCGAGGCTGTTCCGAGTTTTGCACGTCAAACGGGTTTATCATGTTCTGCCTGCCATACGGTATTCCCTGAACTAACTTCTTTCGGGAGACAGTTTAAGCTCAACGGATACACCATGACCGGGATAAAAACAATCAGCCAGGTAAAGACTAATAAAGAAAATGATAAAAGTAAGATACTTCGTTTGCTTAGTATTTCACCTATATCCATCATGTTTAAAACAGGGTTTACCCATCTTGCCAAAACAATTCCCGGCACCCAAAATAATAATGTGGAATTCCCCCAGGCAACGAGTATTTATTATGGAGGACAGATTTCTCCCCATCTCGGTGCTTTCATACAAATAACTATGGATGGCGAAACCGGAACATTTGGCATGGACATGACCGATATCCGTTATGCCAATACTACTAATTTAGGTAAAACTTCCGTTTTATATGGTTTAACGCTAAATAACGGTCCCATGATGCAAGATGTATGGAATACAGCCTCTCCCTGGAGTTATCCTTACTCTTCTTCGGGAGTAGCGCCTACGCCCACTGCGGGCACTCTAATCGAAGGGGCTCTGGCCGGCTCTACGATGGGTTTTGGAGCTTATAGCTTGCTTAACAATACTTTTTATCTTGGATTTAGTGTTTATCGTTCTGCCCCGTTTGGCGCCACTATACCCCCGGGCAATACTTCGACGATGACCATTAAGAAATTAAGCCCTTATTGGAGACTGGCCATTCAACATCAGTGGGCCAAAAGTTATCTCGAAGTGGGTACTTTCGGATTATCCACCAAGTTATATCCCATAGGGGTAGCCGGACAAACGGACAACTATACTGATATAGGAATAGACCTTCAGTATGAATATTATTTTTCTAAAGGGCAGATAACTTTACACAGTAGTTATATTACTGAAAATCAGAAGCTCAATGCTACTTACGATGCCGGTGATAGCCAAAACCTTTCCAACAAACTTAACACCTTTAAGGCAGATGCAAGCGTTTACTTACGGGAAAGTGGTTGTAAATTAACCCTGGGATATTTTAACAACTATGGAGGAGTTGATAATATTATTTACGCTCCGGAGGAGGTAACCGGAAGCCGCACCGGACTTCCAAACAGCAACGGTCTAATGGCTCAATTTGATTATTTGCCATGGGCAAATACCAAAATCTCTCTCATTTACACAGCCTATAATAAGTTTAACGGATCTTCAAATAATTATGATGATTTCGCGAGAAATGCTTCTGACAACAACTCAATTTATCTGCAATTCTGGTTTTTATTTTAGTAACGGCAGCACATTTCTACCATGATATATATTACGGTAGAAATGTTCGGATCAAAATAAATACACGAGTTATACATTTGAAATAATTTATTAAAAGCTGTCATAAATTATCAGAAAGTTCATCGCAGAAAGAGTCTATTATCTTAACATTAACAAACTATCAATATTATGAGAAAAAAATTATCATTTGAAGAAAAGAAAGCCAAAAAGGTATCCTTTCTCAAGAAAAACGGTCTTTCATTTGTGGGTGGATTCGTCGCCCTTCTTTTTTTAGTATTTAGTTCCGGAACAGTTGAGGCTGTTCCAAGTTTTGCACGACAAACGGGTTTATCATGTTCTGCCTGCCATACGGTATTCCCTGAACTAACTTCTTTCGGGAGACAGTTTAAGCTCAACGGATATACGCTTACGGGCATAAAAACCATTAACCAAACAAAAGCAGAAAAAGATGGAAATAAAAGCGATATCCTTAACCTGCTAAGTATTTCGCCTATTTCTGCCATGTTTCAGTCCGGAATTACACACGTCAGCAAAACTATTCCGGGAACTCAAAACAACAACGTTGAGTTTCCTCAACAATTGAGCCTGTTCTATGGTGGCCAGATTACACCACATATTGGTGCATTTATTCAGATTACAATGGATGATGAATCCGGAACCTTCGGTATGGGCAAAACTGATATTCGCTATTCGAATCACAGCAACGGGAAAACACCTTTTATTTATGGACTTACACTGAACAATAATCCCACCGTTCAGGATGTCTGGAACACAACACCCGCCTGGGGATTTCCTTATACCGCCTCGGGAGTAGCTCCCACGCCTGGTGCAGCACCCATGATTGAAAATCTCGGTGGAATGGTTGCCGGTTTGGGCGGTTATGGACTTGTGAATAATCTATTTTACTTTGAATTTACGGGTTATGGTACTGCCCAGCTTGGAGCAGCACTTCCTCCGGATGCATCGGCAGCCGGTGTCATAAAAGGAATTGCTCCTTATTGGAGACTTGCCGTTCAGCATCAATGGACTAAATCATATCTCGAAGTGGGTACTTATGGAATGTCCACAAGTATGTTTCCCATGGGGGTTTCAGGCCTGACCGATAAATATGCCGATTTTGCGTTTGACTTACAATATGAATATATGTTTTCAAAAGGTCAGTTTACTTTTCACACTACTTACATTACTGAAAATCAAACTCTGAATGCTTCGCACGATGCAGGTGACAGCCAAAATCTTTCCAACAAATTAAATACCTTTAAATGTGACGGAAGTGTGTTTTTGAGAGCAGGCGTAAACTTTACCCTGGGTTATTTCAATACTACCGGAACAACTGACAATGTGTTGTATGCACCTGCCGATATGGAAGGAAGCAGAACAGGAACACCGAACAGCAGCGGTATTCTTGCTCAATTCGATTATTTACCCTGGGCTAATACTAAAATCTCTCTACAATATGTTGCCTATAGCAAATTTAACGGAGCCAAAACAGATTACGATAGTTCGGGAAGAAATGCTTCAGACAATAATTCTATTTACCTGCAGTTTTGGTTTTTATTCTAACCAACTGATGGTCTGATTAATTTGGGAATTCTATTCCAAGTATAAAGTTGCTTAAACCCGTACGAGAAGCTTCGGCTTACGTACGGGTTTATTATTTAAACCTCTCCCGAAAGTCAGATAACTAAAAAGGTTGTCTCTACTAAATCACTCAATCTAACCCGGATAAAAACCGGAAAAGACAAGATCAAAACCACAAAACCCAAATAAATTCTAATCATCAAAATACCATTAATCATCATCATCCGGAGCAGCTTTTACACTCACAAACGCGCTATGGACAGGTGCAGGGACAACAGCATTGGCTCCTTTTACTGCCCTCCAGATAATTTTGTTATACTCTCCGTCGGGAATAGCATCTGCATGGGAAAAGTTTAATTTCTCCGATAATTTGGCGCCGTACGAATACCGTGTGTTCAGTTTATTCATGTCCACTTTGGGGACAATAGCATTGTAGTTTTTTAAATAAGCCGTGTCGGTAATGGAATGTAAAACGGGATGCGCTGCGAGGTCGTATTGCGTCATGGGCGGAAGACCAAGAATCAGCTCTATGGTTTTCAATACACTGGTAGTAGAGTACATAGTATTATCTACAAAATGCCGTTTCACATAAGGTCCTATGACGAGCAATACCGACCGGTGAGCATCCACGTGGTCGGGGCCGTTTTGCGCATCATCTTCCACCACAAACAAAATACTGCTTTTCCAGATGCTGCTGTGTGAAAGTTTCTCCACTATTAAACCGAGCGCATAATCGTTACGGGCTACATACGCAACGGGTGTCGGACTTCCGGGACGTGTGCCGCGAGTATGATCGTTGGGCAAACGTATCAGGTTGAACTGGGGGACTTTGCCAATAGCTACTATGCTGTCAAAATCATGTGCCCAGATTTTGTAACGCGTCAGATCGGGAAAAGAAAGATTAAAACCCGGGTAAGCCTCGTCGGTGTATGGCACCAAAATAGAATCGCGGGGGTGGAAAGGCCCTTTTAACGAGCGTGAAAAAGCTATGAATTCTCCATAGTCGCGGAAAGTTTTTCCGTGCGAAAGCACATCGTTCCAGATATATCCCGAAGAAGGTGCAGCAATAGGTGTACCCCCCTCAAAATTGTAGGAGGCACCTCTGCGACCATAATTCACCGGCCACAGTTTTTCTACATAATCGGTAGCATAAGCAGCTGTGGACCAGTTGTGCCCATCGGCGCTAACATCCGCATTACAATAAAAATTATCATAAAGCGTGTATCTTTCTACCAGCTTATGCGCATTGGGCGTAACGTTCCTGCCAAACAAGGTGAGAGTAGAATCGCCGTTCCCTTCGGCCACATCGCCCAAAACCTCGTCGTATGTCCGGTTTTCACGGATAATATAAAAAATATGTTTTATTTTGGAACTTCCTCCTTTGTCATTAGGTATTTTGGGAATAACGGATTGGTTGCTTTCCTCTTTCACCTGTTTGATAAATGGGGTGTTGTCATAAACTTTTTGACTCATTTCGGCCAGCACTTTACTTTTCGGGAAATCTATCACCGAAACAGTTCCTCTAAACATGGTTCCGGTGTAATTTTCCATCCAGTTTTTCGGCCTTCTTTTTTCAGGATTGGGACCATCGGGGTTAGCACGCGAAGCAATTCCTTTTCCGTTGGCAACCAATATTTTTCCTGATTTCAGATACTGTACAGCCGTAGGATACCACCCCACAGGAATAAAGCCAAGGCTTCTGGCATAGCCTGGTTTCTCCACATTAAATACTGCGAGATAATTGTTATTGGCATTAGCAATGAGCAACTTCTCACCATCCGGCGACAGAGTCAGTGCATCGGGAGTACTGCCATAAGGCAAATCAGGAAGCAGCGCCGTATGGATTGTCTCACTAACTTTATTTTTTACCAGATCAATAACCGTGGCACTGTTATTATTGGCATTAGCAACAAAAAGCCGGCTGTCGTTGCGACTAATGACCATATCATTGGGATGATCTCCGGTTTTATAACGATGGGTGATGGTATAATTGTTCAAATCAATTTCGACAACCATGGCTTTTCCCCAAATCGAAACATAAGCATAGGTCTGCGTATGATTGATTTTAATGTCGTAACATTTGCCAGGCATTGCCACTTTTCTTATCACCTTCCCGCTTTTCAGGTCTATCACATAAAGGCTGTTGCTTTTTTGAGAAACCGCCAGTAGTTGATTTTTCTTTTTGTTGAATGCCAGCCCGGTGAGCGAAATATCTCCTTTGGGAAATTTAGGGCCTACCACCAGTGTATCGGACGGAGTGAGTTTTCCTTTATTAAAATCGAATACATACACAACATTATTATTTCCTCCGGAAACATACAGCCGTTTGTCGTTATGTCCAAAAGTAAGCCCCACCCATGTATTGCTGACGATGAAACGTTGTATTTCTCTCTCTGTTTTTATATCCACTACCGACAGCGAATTAACTCCCATACCGCTATTGGAAGTAATGGCATACCGCTCGTTTTTTGTTACCACCATATTCAGCGGCAACTCTCCTATGGGAACTTGTTTGCCGGCAGGAGTCAGCCTCCAGCCATTGGGTAAAAGGGTGTAATTTTGGTATTTCCCGGGAAGCTCAACCGGGCCCGGGTTGTTTTGTGCCTGGAGCATACCGGGAACCAAAACCACCAGCATCATCAGCCACAACAAGCCTTTGTTAGTACGATGCTTTGTCATCATTTTTTCCTTTAAAGTGAAAAACAAAAGTACGAAAAAAATAACGGTATAAATATGGTTCACCGGATACTAATATTCGGATTAAAACTTCTATAATAATTTTTTCTATTTCGATTTGCTTTTCCTACTTTTGTTCCATAAATGTCCACTGCAAAAAGAATATTGATTTGCCCTATGGATTGGGGACTGGGACACGCCACACGGGTAGTTCCTATTATCAGACTGTTGCAGCAGGCTGGTGCCGAACCTGTTTTGGGTGCCGACAACAAACCACTGGCATTTCTCCGGCAACAGTTTCCTGATGCTGACTGGATCAGAATTCCCGGTTTTGAACCGGAGTATCCTAAACAGGGATCACTGCCTGTGAAAATGGCAATTGCCATACCCAAAATGCTGAAAGAAGCCGACAAAGCCCACAAGTTACTGGAAAAAGTTATTAAAGAACAGAGCATCGACGCAGTTATCTCCGACAACAGGTACGAACTATGGTCAGAAAATGTTCCTACGGTTTTTATGACGCATCAGCTGAACATCCTGCTGCCAGGTATTCTCTCTACGGGCCGGCCAGTGGTCAGGAAAATGATAAACCGGTTTGTTATCAGGCACAACGAGTTATGGATTCCGGATTTTGAGAAGGAGCCCAACCTTTCGGGGAAACTCTCGCATATAAAAAAAATGCCACTGAAAAATAGTTTTTTTATAGGCCCGTTAAGCCGTTTTGAAGGTATTGAAATGGGACTTACCAAAAAGAGATTGGATGTACTCTGTCTGCTCTCAGGCCCGGAGCCTCAACGGACTATTTTTGAGGAATTACTCATCAATCAACTGAAGAAAAATAACTTAAAAGCCGTACTTCTTTCTGGAAATCCGGAAGAAATGGAAAAGAAGAACTTGGGAAACCTGGAAATTCGCTCTCATGCAGACGATGAAGAAATGCACATGCTGATGCAGTCAGCCGGGATAGTTATCTGCCGTTCAGGATACAGCAGCCTGATGGATATGGTAAGCCTGGGAAAGAATGCTGTTTTTGTTCCCACTCCAGGCCAGCCTGAGCAGGAATATCTGGCAGAGAAGCTGAAAAACCAGGGCCTTTTTTATTCCTGTAGCCAAAAGGAATTCTCGCTGCAGAAAGCATTACAGGAATCCGAAAAATACAACGGGCTGCATCTTACCAATGGTTATAAAATTTTGAAAGAACGCATCGAGGCATTACTTAAAAGCGTCGGCTAAGTTTTGATAGCTACCGAATGCTTATCTTTGTCCTCTAATTTTCAAAAGCTATTTGCCATGCTTATTCAGGAAAATATGAAACTGGCCGATGTGGTTCTTCATGATCACACATTGGTTCCCATCATAAACCGCTTTGGTATCCATCTGGGATTCGGAGATGACAGCATTGCCGAAATTTGTCGGCATCAGCATCTTAACATCGACTTTTTCGTTACTATTTTAAATGCTTTTCACGACACACACTATTTTCCCAAAGAGCAGCTTCGGAATTTTCAAGCCGCTCTGATTATTGATTATTTACGAAAGGCACATTACTATTTTCTGGAAGAGAAAGTGCCGGAAATTTCGATACTTATAGACAAAATGGCGGAGGAATATCCGCTGGATAAAACGACATCGGATCTAATCAGCAATTTTTTTACAGACTATACCGTGGAGCTCAATAAGCATATCCTGCGGGAAGAGGAAAATGTTTATCCTTATGTCCTGCAGCTGGAAGAAGCCGTCTCGGAGAACCATGTTGATGAGGAACTTTTCAAAAAAATCAGCGATTACCCGATTTCAGACTATGAAGCCGAACACGAAAATTTAGAAGAGAAGCTGTTTGACCTCAAAAATATACTTATTAAATACTTGCCCGAACCTAAAAATGACAAACCGGGATACCAACTTCTTCGCGAGCTGTTTACACTCGAAAAAGAGCTGAATGAGCATGCACGCATTGAGGATCTGATTATGGTGCCTAAGGTGAAAGCCATGGAAGAAATACTGAAAAATATGGAATCCTAAACCAGCCGGTATGAAAAGTATTATCATCGTCGAGAAGCATTACCTCATACAGGCCGGAATAGAAGCGCTGGTACAGGAAATTCCCGGGCTCACTTTTCTAAAATCCTATTCGGGCGACGAGCTCCATCTTACCGGTATCCTCTTAAAACACAAACCCGATTTGCTCATCATAAATCCCTTTTCGCTTTGCTCTGAAAATGCCGCATTGCCCCGCAAGATACATTCATCACACAGTACGCTTGTCTTAGCTTTGATACGAAAAGAGGATAGAGGACAACTCTCCGCTGATTATGATGAAATACTGTTTTATGAAGAAGACAAAATTATGCTGGAGAAAAAATTACGATATCAGACGGGAAAATATCAAAACGAAGAAGTAACGCATAAGGAACTCAGTCAGAGGGAAATAACTATCCTGAAACTTATTGTCAGAGGACTAACTCATCAGGAAATTGCCGACAAGCTGTTTCTGAGTATCCACACGGTAAATACACATCGGAAAAATATCAACAAAAAGCTGGGAATCAAAACAGTATCCGGTCTTAGCGTTTACGCCATTATGAACCATTTGATACTAATGGAAGATCTGGCAGAAAAGAGGTAACTGGCAGGCCGTCTGAAACAAGGATTCGGAGAAGATAATATTCTGTAAAAGTTCCCGGTAAACGGCTTACACTAAAAGAAAAGCACTATTTTTGCCGGTGTTATTTATACAAAATATAAATTACCATGAAAGCAATCGGACTTTTTTACGGATCTACTTACGGTATGACAGAAAATATTGCCAAAAAAATAAAATTGGCTTTTAAAAAATTCAGTGTTGATCTTTACGATGTAAAAGAGGCGCCAAAAGAGGCGCTGGAAAAATATGACTACCTGATTTTCGGCACTTCCGCCTGGGGTATTGGTGAAATGCAAGACGACTGGGAACGCTGGATTTATGCTCTCGAAGAAGTTGATTTTTCAGAAAAAAAGGTAGCCATTTTTGGATTGGGAGATCAGAAAACCTATCCTGAGAGTTTTGTGGACGGACTGGGTACGCTTTATTGCCGCCTGCCCGACAAATCGGTTGTGGTTGGAGGATGGCCAACTGAAGGTTACAAATATTATTTTTCCCTTGCAGAGAAAGAGGGAAAGTTTGTGGGACTGGTATTGGATGAAAACAACCAAAAGGAAAAAACCGCAGAACGCATCAAAAAATGGGTTGTGCAGCTGGAAAAAGAATTTGTTTAGCCCACTAAAAGTTCTTGTTTTAAAAAAGCAGCATTCCTGAAATTCCTTTTCGTTTTCCGGTACTCCGGCCATACATTAAAAGGTATTGCCAACCTATTACAACAGTAACGGCCAAAACGGAAAGCAGCACATGCGATCCGGATAAAAACTGCAAAAGACGATTTTCAAAGTGAAATAGACTCCCATCCGGAAACTGAAAACTGAAAATTCCGGTTAGCTTTTGCATCACGGCAGGTGTAGATCCTGAAGCGGGAAACAGGAAAACAGCAGCGAGCAGAATGGCAGCAACAGTCATACCGATGACCATCCAGGCAACTTTTGAAATAACCGGTTTATAAACAAATCCGGAAGCTTCCTCCCGTTCTATCTTTTGCATAAGATGCCGCGTGAAGTCTGCCGGGGCATGTTCCGTACCAACAGCAGAAAACAAACTACCCAATTGTTTATCCATCTCCTTTTCCGAAATATTATCCTGATGTTTCATTTTTTGTTTTCTCCTTTCCGGAAAGTTGTTTCCCCGTTTAAACGCAAAAGTTTGTCATATAGTTTTTTCCGAGTCCGGAATAATTTAGTCTTCACATTCGAAATACCCAAACCGGTGATGGCCGAAACCTCCTCCACCGGTAGTTTCTCAAAATAATAAAGCATGACAAGGACGCGATCTGCTTCCGAAAGTTCACCAATAGCTCCATGCAACTGGCGGTATCGTTCTTCGAGTTCGTGCCACGGCATCTCACACGGGTCCGTTTCTTCAGCCAAATGTTGTTCGTCCCACCCATCAGCCACGGGAAGCGCTGTTTTTCGCTTTCTTAATCTTGTGATACACTCATTATATGCAATGCGGTAGAGCCAGGTGGAAAATTTGGCATCCTGTCGAAACCCTGACAAGTAGCGAAACGCTTTCATAAAGGTGTCCTGAGCTGTTTCTTCCGCCTCTTCCCTTTGCTTCAACAGGCTAAAAGCCAAGGTATAAACAAAATCTTTATATTGATCTACGAGATGGCCAAAGGCTTGCGCTTCTCCTTTCAGAACCGCCTGAATCCATTGCAAGTCCCCTCTGTTTTTCTCTTTTCCCATTGTCTGTTTGACGCCGGAATAGCTCCCGGGTTACAACTTTGATTTAATAATTTATGTGCTGCCGATGGTAAAAATAGCGCATTCGGTTGTAACCAATCCGGCAATTTTGCGTCAAAGAGGCAAACAAAAAAAGTTATTCATTTAAAACTTATCAAAATGGCAGTAAGTATTTTAGTTCCCTTTTTTGTATTTGCAACACTGTTCGGCACTGTTTATGTCTTTCTCACCACCCGCAACAAAGAGCGGATAGCTCTCATTGAGAAAGGAGCGGATGCTTCGCTGTTCAACGCCAACCGCAAATTCAACTGGAAGAATTTTCTTTTATCGTCGGGCATGCTACTTGTGGGTATCGGCCTGGGTATTATGATGGGAGCCATTTTTTCAAAAAGTGTCCCGCTTGAAGAAGGCGTTGCTTTTCCCATGAGTATTTTCTTTTTCGCAGGCCTCAGCCTGATAATTTACTTTTTTGTTGCCCGAAAACTGGATAGCCCAAAATAATTTAACCTCTAAAAGAAGAAAAATGCCGGACAATATCTTATTCTCCGGCATTTTTTATTCCCGTACTTGCCTATTTTCTTACTTTTGCAAAAAGATTATAGCTATGTTACCAAATTATATCGTCTGGAATGTAAACCCTGATATTTTCCATCTTTCAAACTCCTTCCCCGTTATCGGAGGACTTACCATACGCTGGTACGGTTTGCTCTTCGCCCTGGGTTTTGTGGTCGGCTATCTCATCATTCTCAAAATTTTTAAAAAAGAAAATATTGGTGAAAAAGAAACGGATACTTTGTTCACTTATATGTTTGTGTTCACTTTGGTTGGTGCACGGCTGGGACATGTTTTCTTTTACGAACCGCACTATTTTCTGGCTCACCCCATACAGATTCTTGAAGTGTGGCATGGCGGGCTGGCCAGTCACGGAGCAGCGATTGGCATTTTGCTGGGGTTATATATTTTCTCCCGTACACAACATCGTTCTTACGTTTGGGTGCTTGACCGAATAGCCATTGTTGTTCCGTTGGCAGGATTTTTTATCCGAATGGGGAATCTTATGAATTCGGAGATTATTGGCAAAGCAACCACTCTGCCCTTTGGCTTTGTTTTCAAACGTGCTTTTGAGCCACAATATACCATTGGAGCACACCTTCCCACGCAAATTTTTGAAGGGCTTGCATATCTGCTCATTTTCTTTTTCCTCTATCGTTATTACTGGCGACATACAGAAAATTTAAAACCGGGCAAACTCTTTGGATATTTTATGCTTCTCGTTTTTTCAGCCCGCTTTCTCATTGAATTTCTCAAAGAGCCTCAGGAACCCTGGGAACAACACATGTTGTTGGATATGGGGCAATTACTCAGTATTCCACTGATTATTCTGGGTATTATCATGTTGATATGGTCGGGCAAACAAAAAGCGCTGAAAGTTTAACCTTCAGAGCCCTTAGTTTATCTAATAAGCAACCAAACCTATTTTATGGTTCCCTCCATCATCTTCAGCTGGCCGTAAAATCCTTTTTTAAACTTCTCTGCCAAAGTATCCTGATGATATTCTTTGGCAAGACGCGACAGTTGCTGAATTGCGGACAAAGCCTCCCGGATATTGTTGTTGTAATAGGGAATAAACCTGTTGTTCAGGCTGTTGTAGTAGCTTAGGTCGCCCATGTAACGGTTATAAATATCCGTTGCAACCTTGTCTCCTCTTTTATAGGCACCCGACTGATAATACAACAAAGCCCAGTGGATCGTGTAATAGCTAAAAGGGAATTTGCTGTTGGGGAAGAAGTAAATTCCTCTGTCAAGCACATTAACAGCAGAATCATATTTGTGCAGATTGACCATTGCCTGTGCCAGTCGAACATAAGATTGCCTGGCAATAAAGGAGTTCCTAAAACTTTCGCGATCTACATGCACATCCGGCATGTTCAGGCGTCCCCATCGTGCTTTTTTGCTCATGAGAACACGGTAAGAATCTCCGGGATCGACACCACCAACCCCTTTAATGTAATCCATGGCAGGAACCGGTGTAAACTGGTAAACAATTCCACGCATGTGACTATATTTCTCCACATTCAGCACCTTACTCACACTGGAAGGATTGGCAAAACAGATGGGCCGTTTCCAGTTATTGTTAGCAATCAAATCCAGCAACATCACATCGCTACGGTAGAGATAACCCTGGGTAACTTTCCAACTAATCTCTTTTACAATCTTTCCGGCATTTTTCAGAGATACAGTTCCCGAATTCACGGCAGCAGCCGAATCTACTTTCAGAAACAGGTCTTTGCCGGGAAGATAGTCGATTTTATCACCGTTTTGCAAAGGCATTTTAGTCTTTGGATTGTCGCTTCTAATGAAATCTACCGCATCTTTTACCGAAACAGCACCTTTTATCATAGGATAAACAGGGATGTAGTTCATAGCACCGCGATCATATTTTTCCGAAGGGATGGAAAGTGGCAATGGTGCAGAATTATATTCCTGTTTAAACATTTGATCAACATACCACGAACCGCTGGCAAGCATATAGTTCACCACCCGCACATCCGTGCGGATGCCTTCTACCTCCTGGGCATACCAAAGTGGGAAAGTGTCATTATCACCATTGGTAAACAAAATAGCATTGGGAGGACAACTTTCGAGGTACATAACCGCAAAATCACGCGCCGAAAACTTGCCTGCCCGGTCATGCGACGGCCATTCTTCTTTGGCCATATTTGCAGGCACCAAAATCAGGCTGACCACCGCAACAAGAATGGCTGCAATCTCTTTCTTTCCAAAATATTTCTTTACACTTTCGTAAAGTGATAGTACCCCAAAACCTATCCAGATGGCAAAAGCATAAAACGATCCTACAAAAGCATAATCCCGCTCACGAGGCTGCATCGGCGTCTGGTTCAGGTAGATAATAATGGCAATGCCTGTCATAAAAAAGAGCATCCATATCACCCAGGTATCTTTCTTGCTTTTGGAAAGCTGAAAGAAAAAACCCAGTAGCCCTAGGATAAGCGGTAGAAAGTACAACCTTGCCCTGGCCGGATTCTTCATGCTCGCAGGCAGATGTGCCTGATCGCCAAGACGTGCTTTATCTATAAAGTTGATCCCGCTGATCCAGTTTCCGTGGTCTATCTCACCCTGTCCTTCAATGTTGTTTTGCCGCCCCACAAAATTCCATAAAAAGTAACGAATGTACATGTGGTTGAGCTGATAGGTAAAGAAAAACTTTAGGTTGGTGGCAAAGCTCGGCCGGATAAGCACTTTGGTTTTCCCGTTGCCCATATCCACACGGATGGGGGTTCCATCCCGGCTGCCATAAGCCTGGCTTTTGTAAATTCGGATATGACTTGGCTTTTGGTTGCTCCACATGCGCGGAAAAATAGTTTCAAAACGCGGGTCATAAACAGGGATAGTTTGCTTTCTGTCGTCAATCACCACGTACTTTCCCTTTTTGTCGTCTCTCTTATAAACCGGAGTTCCGTTTTTACTACCAATAACGGGAGCGTTGTAATACTGACCATAAAGTAGCGGCCAGGTTCCATACTGCTGACGATTGAGATAAGCCAACAAGTCAACAGCATTTTTCGGATCATCCTCGTTGATGGGCGTATCTGCGTTGGAACGGATAACGAGCATAAGGAAGGAAGAATACCCAATAAGCACAAAAGTCAGTGCCAACAACATGGTGTTGTAAACCACCTTCCCATGTTTTTGCGTGTAATAGATCCCGTATGCCAGCAAGCCAATCAAAGTGAGAAAATAGATCACTGTCCCAACGTTAAAAGGTAACCCAAGATTATTGACGCAGAAAAGCTCAAATTTTCCGGCAAGATTAACAACCTGTGGAATAATAATATACATCATAATGGCCAGAATGCCAATGCCCACAATCCCTGCACCGATAAAACCTTTCCATGAAAACTTATACTTTTTGAAATAATAGACATACGCGATGGCCGGAATTGTCAACAGGTTCAACAGGTGTACGCCGATGGCAAGTCCGGAAAGATAGGCTATCAGCACAATCCAGCGAAAACCGCTTCGTTCGTTGGCAACTTGTTCCCATCGCAGAATAGCCCAGAAAGTGATGGCCGTAAAAAATGACGAGGTGGCATAAACTTCTGCCTCCACGGCAGAAAACCAAAATGAATCGGAAAATGTATAAGCCAAAGCACCCACAACACCGGCACCGAGGATAGCCCACATTTGGCCTTTATTGAGTTCATCGCCAGGCTTTTTCAAATAAATCTTTTTTGCCAACAAGGTGATAGTCCAGAAAAGAAACAAAATGGTAAAAGCGCTGGCCAGCGCCGACATGATGTTAATCATCATGGCCACATGTGCCACATTACCAAAAGAAAACAGGGAGAAAAACCGACCCATCATCTGAAACAACGGTGCTCCGGGAGGATGACCCACCTGCAATTTATAGGAGGTGGCAATGTATTCGCCCGGATCCCACCAGCTCGCTGTAGGCTCGATGGTGGAGAGATAGACGAAAGCAGCAATAGCAAAAATGCCCCACCCCACACGCCTGTTCAGTTTCTTAAAGGTATTCATGGATGTATTTTTTTTGAAAATGAGTTCAGGCTGCGAATTTAGGAAATTTAAGTCCTTGTGCTTAAATTTTTAAGGTATTTTTAAACGACCATCAAAAAGCAATAAGCAATCGCATTGTATGAAGCGGAACATAATCTTTTAAATATCAGGATATTTACTTCATGGTTTCCTCCATCATCTTCAGCTGGTCATTAAATCCCTGCTTGATTTTTTCAGAAAGTTTATTCTGACGAAAACCTCTGGTTAAGCGCGACATTTGCTGAAGCGCCGACAATGCTTCCCGGATATTGTTTTTGTAATAAGGTACAAACCTGTTATTCAAACTATTATAATAATCCAAATCGCCCATGTAACGGTTGTAAATATCCATGATTACATTATTCCCTTTTTTGATAGCACCCGACTGATAATAAAGATATGCCCATTGAATTGTAGAGTAATCAAACGGAAATTTACTGTTGGGGAAGAAATATATTCCCTTATCAAGCACTTTTACCGTCGAATCATATCTGTGCATATTGGCCAGCGCTTGAGCCAGCCTGACGTAAGACCGTTTGGCAAAAATAGCATTACGGTAGCTCACAGGATCCACAAGGACACCCGGTATGTTAAGCCGACCCCAACGCACATTTTTATTCATAAGAATACGGTAAGAAGAATCAGGAGCCACGCCACCCATTCCTTTAACATAGTCCATGGCAGGGACTGGTGTAAACTGATAAACCAAACCCCGCATACGGAAATATTTGGCCACGTTAAACACTTTGTTTACGCTGTAAGGATTGACAAAACAGATGGGTCGTTTCCAATTATTGTGAGCAATCAGGTCAAACAACATCACATCATTACGATAGAGATAAGGACTTTGGGTAACTTTCCAGCGAATATTTTTTACAATCTTTCCGGCATTTTTCGGAGAAACAGTTCCCGAATTCACCGCTGCCGCAGAATCTACTTTCAAAAACAGCTCCCTTCCCGGAAGATAATCAATTTTACCCCCATCACGCATGGATATTTTAGTCTGCGGATTGTCACTTCTGATAAAATCTACCGCATCTTTTAGCGAAACAGCACTTTTTATCCTGGGATAAACAGGAATGTAATCCAGGATTCCGAGGTCGTATTTTTCCGAAGGAATGGAAAGCGGCAGCGGTGCGGAATTGTACTCCTGCTTAAACAATTGATCCACATACCACGCCCCTCCCGATAGCATATAATTCACCACACGCACATCCGTACGGATGCCTTCCACCTCCTGGGCATACCAAAGCGGAAAAGTGTCATTATCTCCATTGGTAAACAATATAGCGTTGGGAGGACAACTTTCGAGATACATAACCGCAAAATCCCGCGCCGAAAACTTGCCTGCCCGGTCATGCGACGGCCATTCTTCTTTGGCCATAT
>ENA-ORDP01000321-ORDP01000321.1-marine-sediment-metagenome-genome-assembly--contig:-NODE-321-length-32666-cov-12.452516_pt1 | contig 32666 bp, 22 predicted proteins | sample MGYA00248627_ERZ508539 | MGnify/ENA primary metagenome ERZ508539 (study PRJEB26208, sample SAMN05571518) | marine sediment metagenome | biome: deep sea; feature: Hydrothermal vent; material... | reverse complement strand
GCTGGCCAAAATCATCTACTCCAGGCTGGTCGAAGATGGCGCGCGCCCCGTGACCCTGCTGGATGGTGACATCGTACGATTGCACCTGTCCAGCGAGCTGGGCTTCTCCAGAGCGCACCGCAACCTGAATATCAACCGCATCGGCTTCGTAGCCAGCGAAATCACCAAGAATGCCGGCGTGGCCATCTGCGCACCGATTGCACCCTACACGGTCATGCGCCGCTCGGTGCGGGAAATGATCGAACCGCACGGCGCCTTCATCGAAATCCATGTGGCGACGTCGCTGGAAGCGTGTGAAGCCCGTGACCGCAAAGGGTTGTACGCCAAGGCTCGCCGCGGCGAAATTCCCGAGTTCACCGGTATCAGTGATCCCTACGAGATCCCCAAACACCCGGAGCTGCGTGTGGATACTGAAGGACTGACGCCTATGGAGGCGGCGCAGGACATTTATCTCTACCTGTTGCGGGAGGGTTACCTGGATACGCAGGGCACTCTGTCTGACGATTAACATTGCGGTTCTTTTAATCAAGAATAATCCCAGGTGTGGCTGGCGTTATCCTACTGATGCAGCAAGGATTATGCTCACTTCGGGCCGGGTACAGACGTACACTTTCGAAGAAGGTGTCAAGTACACGATTGGGTGATACATTAATCATTAAGGTGTAGTGGCAACGTGCTAAAGGCGCGAAGGACCGCGAGAATGGTTACAATGCCTGTCTGGAAACAGGCAAGCACTAAAATAATTAGAAAACATAATTTGGGAATTAATTTCTGATGCCAACATACATATTCGGTATTTCCGCCTGCTACCACGATAGCAGGCGGCCTTGAACGTGGCTGTTGATATCTGCTTGCTGTCCCTATATGGATTACTCAGTCTGTGTGAAGATCTGACAGGCAAAGTAGTAGCTAAGCTGGAATGTCATCGGATAGAAAGGGGTATGTGAGTTGAGTACTACAAGAAAGCCGATTTCAAAATTCGTTGCTTCAATGGTGTCTCTCCTTATAGGAACTATTGTCGCACTGTTAATTGCGGAAGGTATTGTTCGTCTTTTTTTTCCAGAGTCGATATTGCCACGCTTTGTGATAGATGGGGGTTATGGCGTTCGTGCCAATCAGCCAAATATCGTAACGCGCCATTACGTGCCGGGCGACTACGATGTAACGATATCTACAAACAGCGCGGGAATGCGAGGTGTTCGCGAGTATTCCATTGAGAAGCCTGCCGGCGTTCATCGTATAGCAGTCATTGGGGACTCGTTTATATTTGGATTTGGTGCGAATGATAATGAGGTAATCAGCGCTGTTCTTGAAAAAGCATTAAATAAAAATGCTAGTCGCAATGGTCTGCGCTATGAGGTTATTAACCTCAGCGTTTCTGGCTTTGGACAGGCAGAGCAACTCATTACCTATCGGGAACTTATTCGAAACTACGATCTGGATTATGTGATTCTGTTCTACTTTTCCAATGATATTGGCAATAATGCTGTATCCGGACTATTTACAGTTGATAGTAATACCGAAATACAACGAACAGATGCCAGTTATTTGCCAGGGGTAAAAGCTCGGGAATTCCTCTATGGAGTACCTGCAATACGCTGGTTGTTTACACATTCCCAGGCGTGGAACCTCGTTCGAAATCGATTGTCTGCATTGGTTCAGAAATCCTTGCTAAAAAAGCAAGGTTTAAAGAACTTTAGTGATACACAACCAAAAGCTGTCGAGTTGACTCGTGCGTTGCTTAGGCAATTCATTAAAGATATCAGTAGTGATGGTGCCCGAAGCGCTGTGTTTATAATCCCTGGCAAGAACCAGGAGTCGAATTTTCCTCTGACTCCTGAGGAGGTAATCATGGCAGGGGCGAGCTTGATTGATGGAAGATATTTTCTGGGGCCGAATGATTATTACGTGATTGACTCTCACTGGAGGGCATCAGGGCATCGAAAGGCGGCCTCGGCGGTACTTGATGCAATTGCCGATAGTCGGTGACATCTTTTAATCGTGAAACCGGCGTATTATATGCGACCGGATAGACCCTTCCATGTTTCTGAACACTACACCGATTTTGCTATTAGATGGTGCTGTGTATTCTTTAAGGATCGGGCAGGGTGAAAATTTATAGTAAAAAAGTATCAGTACTAGAAGGGTTGATTAAGCCATGCAAGTATTAAATACAAAAATATGTGTAATCGGTCTTGGATATATTGGATTGCCCACCGCTTCCTTGCTTGGGACAAAAGGATTCGACGTATTTGGAGTAGATACGTCTCGAGAAGTTGTCGATACCATAAACAAAGGGCAGATCCACATTGTTGAGCCGGATCTTGATATTCTCGTTAAATCCGCTGTACAGGCCGGCAAGTTGACTGCCGGCCTGGAACCGACAGAAGCCGACGTTTTCATAATTGCTGTTCCCACTCCATTTAAGGATGGCAATCAGCCGGATTTATCCTTTGTTGAAGATGCAACGCGGATGATTGCTCCCCACGTAAAGGCGGGGGATCTGGTAATCCTCGAGTCAACAAGTCCTGTAGGTACAACGGATGGTATAATTGCAAAATTATTGGAGGGGGCAGGTCACAATATTAAAGAGGATATTTTCATTGCTCATTGTCCGGAAAGAGTGCTGCCTGGTCGAATCCTGATCGAGTTAGTCGAGAACGATCGTATAGTCGGAGGTATCAACGACGCGTCAACGAGCAAGGCGGTAGAGTTTTATAAAACTTTCGTTCGTGGAGACGTACTAACAACCGATTCGCGGACTGCAGAGATGGCGAAATTGACTGAGAACTCCTTTCGTGACGTTAATATTGCTTTTGCCAACGAACTATCAATGATATGTGACGAGGAAGGAATAAACGTCTGGGAACTGATATCGCTTGCTAATCGTCATCCCCGTGTCAACATTTTGCAGCCTGGCCCTGGTGTTGGTGGGCACTGCATTGCCGTTGATCCCTGGTTCATCGTTTCACGGACACCTGAACTGGCACGCCTGATTAAAACAGCGCGCGAAGTAAACGACCACAAGCCGAATTGGGTGATTAAAAAGGTCAGAGCCAACGCCGACAAATTCAAGCGGCCGGTTATCGGCTGTCTGGGTCTCTCGTTCAAGGCTGATGTGGACGACCTTCGAGAGTCTCCTGCCGTGGAAATAGTTAAAAAGCTCATGAAAGAGAATATCGGAGAGATATTGGTGTCAGAGCCAAACCTGACAGAGCATGCTGAGTTTAATCTCATGCCTTTTGAGGAGGTTATTGCGAAATCCGATATCGTACTTATGCTAGTTGACCACAAAGTGTTTCGCTCTCTGAAAACGTCTGAGTTTAAAGAGAAGGTTCTGATCGACACGCGTGGAATCATCGTATGACATTGCGCGTACTTAGTGTTTTCGGCACTCGACCAGAAGCCATAAAAATGGCGCCGGTCGTGCTAGGTCTCGCTAAACACGACGCTATCGAATCAAAGGTTTGCGTAACCGCACAGCATCGCCAGATGCTGGATCAAGTGCTGGATCTGTTTATGATAACTCCGGATTATGACCTGGATTTGATGACTGAAGGCCAGGATCTTTTCGACATTACGGCAAAATCACTGCTTGGTTTGCGGGACACGCTTCGGCAAGAGCACCCTGACCTGATTTTGGTCCATGGTGATACCACAACCTGTTTTACAACGACGCTTGCAGCTTTTTACGAAGGTATACCAGTCGGTCACGTGGAGGCAGGTTTACGTACGGGGAATTTGAAGGCTCCCTTCCCGGAAGAAGCTAACCGTACGCTGGTAGGTCGATTAGCTTCGTACCATTTTGCACCAACGGATGGTGCCAGAAAAAACCTTTTGGCAGAAGGGGTTCCTGATAACAGGGTTTGCGTGACAGGAAATACGGTAATTGATGCTTTGCTCATGGTTCGTGAGATGGTTGTGAAATATCCAGAAGAACGCTGGATAGAAAGCTTTGGGGCAGAGGTATACGATCACGTCATCAATCAGGATCGAAAACTGATACTGATAACAGGGCATCGTCGTGAAAATTTTGGTCAGGGGTTCATTGATCTTTGTTCGGCTATTCGAGACCTGGCGGTTCGTCACCCGGATTGGGATATGATCTATCCGGTACATCTGAACCCTAATGTGCAGAAACCCGTGTACGAGATCCTGGAAGGTCATAAAAATATATTTTTAGTTGAGCCGCAGGGCTATGCGCCATTCGTTTGGTTAATGGATCAGTCGGATCTGGTTCTGACAGATTCTGGTGGTATCCAGGAAGAAGCGCCATCACTTGGAAAGCCTGTACTCGTTATGCGGGAAGTTACCGAGAGGCCCGAGGCAGTAGAGGCAGGCACGGTAAAGCTCGTGGGCACTTCTCAAGAAAATATTATTGGCTGTATCGAGCGCGTTTTACTGGATCAAGATGTTTATAGTGCTATGTCATGTGCGCATAACCCGTACGGTGATGGGAATGCGGTTGGCAGAATTCTCAATTTTATTTCGGAAGAGATTTGTAACTAGTGTAAGCGAGAGAGTGATCAGGGTAGATGGGGGACTGAGCGTTGGCTGGAGTTGGAATATCCGGCAACTGGGTCCATGCCAGATATAAAAAGATGTAATCATGGTTGATAAGCGACGAATCGCAATCAGTGCCGGCTCTTCTATTGCGCAAGTAATAATTTCCGGACTCACGATATTCCTGCTTTACAGATACCTTCTGGAAGTTATTGGTCCAGAAAAATTAGGTATATGGGCCCTGGTTTTGTCGGCAAGTTCGATGGTACAGGGCGCAAATCTCGGAATGACAGGGAGCATAGTAAAACATATAGCGGATTATGATGCGTTGGGAGATCAGCGGAAAATTTCCCTCGCGACCCAGACGGCCGTGATATCCATAGCGGCTTTTAGTTTTGTATTCGTAGCAGGTCTATTTCCAGCTGCAAAATATTATTTCCAATTTACGCTAGAAGGCCAGTTTTATCGAGACGCCCTGGAAATATTACCTTTGGCGCTGGTGTCATTCTGGATTTATATGCTAATCGGAATATACATGGGCGCTTTGTATGGCTGTCAGCGCATCGTTCAAAGGAATGGTGTATTAGTCGCTGATTCAATTTCCCATTTAGGATTATGCGTGATTCTGACACCACACTACGGGTTACTCGGGTTGGCTTACGCAAGGGTAATTCAGAATTGTTTGACACTTGTGGTAACTGTTGTATTGCTAAGGCGCTATGTACGGGGAATGCCGGTATTGCCTTACTGTTGGAGGAAAGATCTCTTTAAGGAGATGTTCAGTTATGCAGTCAACTTTCAAGTAATTGCGATTCTCGTGATGTTATCCGATCCGGTGACCAAAGGGTTCTTGAGTAAATATGGCCAAATTTCCATGGTGGCTTATTATGAGATGGCAAATAAACTGGTTCAGTTATTCCGTTCCTTGATGGCAAGTGCAAATCAGGTTCTCGTCCCTACATTCGCTCATCTGAATCAACTTGACCCCAAAAAGATTTCGAATATTTACCTTGCTTCCTACCAGCTAATTTTTTACCTCTCCTTTCCTGTATTCTTCTTACTAGCAGTTTCTGCCCCGCTCGTATCAGAAATTTGGGTTGGTCATAACGAGCCTATATTTATATGGGCAGTAGTACTCTTGTGTAGTGGTTGGCTACCAAATGTTTTGAGTTTGCCCGCATATTATGCAGGTTTGGGGACAGGCGATATGAGGAGTAATGTTGTTACGCATCTGGTTATAACGGCAATTAATATTGTGTTAATACTGATTGTCGGCAGATTATGGGAAGGTATGGGAGTGATAGTCGCATGGGCCGTGGCACTTGTTTGTGGAGGGGTGCTCCTGAACTTGTTGTACTTTCGTATAAATAGAATTTCTCTCCACAATATAATTCCTAGATCGAGTAGGTATTTGGCGGTTTCCTGTATTCTGGGCCTTTTTATCAGTTATTGGCTGTGGCTGCGGGCGCCAGTAATCAATGAATACCTGCTAGTATCATTTGGGCTGTCCGATCTCGGGTTGATGGACGTGACCGGAATTGTAATGATCATATTCTTTTTGGTCATTGTTGCTATCCCTGTATGGCGTCACCCAATACGAAAAAGTTTAATGAATTGGGTCGTAAACGATAAGTCATGAATGAAAGTTATTGAGTGATGTTTTACGATGATTGATTTCCAGTCAGGAAGACAGACGGATTTTTTGATCTGGGTCAAATTATAATTAGAGTTTTACGATTCTTCTATAGGCAATAGAATCATAGCAAGCGGTATAAACAATGATAAAATTTATAATTCTGACTACGCCGAGGACAGGTTCTACATATCTAGGATTATGGTTAAATAATCATCCAAATATTCGATGCCATGGTGAAATATTTCTGAGGAGCTATGGTGCAAAAGATGGGTTCCCGATTTTCTCGAAAAGTAACATTTTTTACTATTTCCTGTATGTTGTATTCGGAAACCGTCTGTCGTCGCGTATTCCGGGCAATGCATGTTTGACTTGCTTGATGAGAAAATATTTTGATTCGCTCTATTTCGATAAACATCATTCTGCCCCATGGGTTGATATGAGAACATGGAACGATTACCAAAAAAGAGATCCTGATGCTATCGATAAAGCGCTAGGGTTTAAGGTAATGCTAAATCATATAGAAGATTTCTACCCGCTGAGAAAAGTATTTATCGATGAAGGTTATAAAATTATTATTTTGACCCGGGATAACATTTTAAAATCTTATCTGTCATCTTTGCTATTAAAAGAACGTAAGATTGCGCACACAATGAAAAGTCAGCAAGCAATAAAATTACATATTAATCAAATCTCCTTAATAAGGGGATTGAAAAAGCGCAAAAAAGACAATTCTAAGCTAAACGCCCTATTTCCGAATAACCAGATAATAAATATTAACTATGAAGAACTGTTTGGTGAAAACGATTCATTATTCGACAAACTTTTAAGTTTTATAGGAGTGGAGTCTGAAGATATTTGTAAACCGGATTTAAAGAAAATCAATCCTACCGATATTAAAAATATTATTTCCAACTTCGATGAAATACAACAGTGCCTGGTAAACCGGGGATATGGAAAATATTTAGCTTGATTATACCATCTCCGGTTCTGAGAGAGTGCGGGTTAACGATAAACTGAGTCGAGGAAATGTGTATACCATGATCTTGAAATGTTAATCTCTTCCGGAGTGTTTGTTTGATATTAACTCGGCTTCTAGGTGACATAAGAATATGTGGTGTGAGGTTGCCCGCTTATAATAAAGGCTAACGAGGGTTAACAGAAAAATATTGTTTTAAACATTCCTTTATGTTTGGACGCAATCTGTTAGAAAAGCTTTTGGAATTATCGACGAGTTAAAAAGTATATGGTATGCAATATTTTTTAATTAAGGTCTGAAGAAGACGATATTTCTTACTTATGCATTAGCACAAATTGGTGGTAGATATGATTAAGAGATTGTTAAAAAGTTATGCAAGAAAGCTGGGATATGTCATAGCCGCCCATGACCCGGCAATGGACCCTATAGATGTGCGGAGATCATTATTTAGGACCAAGAAGATCAATGTGGTGTTTGATGTTGGTGCTAATTCCGGACAGTATGCTCGTCAATTAAAGGAAACTGGTTATACGGGGAAGATCGTGTCTTTTGAACCATTATCATCTGCCTTTAAGATTCTTGAGGAATCAGCTTCAAAGCACGCTAACTGGATGGTTCAGCGATGTGCACTTGGGGATAAAGAAGAAACGGCAGAAATAAATATTTCCAGAAATTCATGGAGTAGTTCAATGCTCGATGCCCTGGAAGCCCTTGAACAAGCGGCGCCTGAAGCCATATATGTAGATAAGGAATTGATTTCAATAAAGACGCTGGATTCGCTGTTTTCCAATTATGTAACAGAGGGAGATCAGGTATTTTTGAAGATGGATACACAGGGTTATACGGCGAAAGTTCTGGAAGGAGCAAGTGAATCGATAAACAAAATCCAGGGCATCTTTGTTGAAATGTCATTGATCCAATTATATTCTGGTGAGCCATTGATTGGCGATATAACTACTATGTTATATAAAAAAGGCTTTATTCTAGCATTTATTGAACCAGAATTCATTGATAGAAAAACCGGACAATTACTACAAGTTAACGGCTTTTTTATCCGAGTTTAGCTTGGTTGTCTGATTAGATAGTTGCGCTGATATGAATACTTACGTTCTGGCAGGAAGTTTATTGGGCTTTCTTGCTTTTATCGCCTTAAAAGACCGAGTTAGGGTTTTTGTCGCCTTTTTTATTATGGCACAGTGCTTTGATCTGGCTCCGCAGATAGTTTACGGGAAAAATATCTGGGACTATGGGGCCGTACTGTTGCTGATTAGCGCAGCCCCGTTGCTGTTTAAGAAAAAAATAGAATCAGAAAAGAGGCCACTCTTTGTTACTGTGCTGCTCTTGTTTACTGCGTGGCTATTTTTCAGTCTGCTATATTCGCTGTTGGTCTATGGTTATCCGCTTCTGGATACTATTAAGGCTGCCAGGGTAATGATTGTTGGCTATTTATCATTGTTTATCTTTCTCAGATTATTTTCTGTTGATAAAGATGCATTTGATATGTTTGTGAAGTGGTTTTACGTCATTACATTTGTACTACTCATAGTGGCTATAATCCAGTACATACTTGGTATCCCATTACTGTTTGGCCTGCACAGGGAATATGGCAGCGTTACCCGGTATTTGCCCAGTTATCTCTACATAAGTCAAATGTTTTTGTGGTACATTTTATCAAAATACTTTGCTTCAGAATCTGTAAAAAAGCATGAATTTTTGTATGCCGCTATGGTTGTTTTTATTACTGCTACTACCTATACGCGAGGGATTTATCTAGCAGTGTTGTTTGCATTCTTCATGATGTTTTTTCTTCTTTTCAGACAAGGCAAAGTCAAAGCAAATGCTACAATCGGGTTTATTCTGGTTTTTACCGTGGGCGTTACAGTACTAACAGCCAGTGGCGCGCTTGACAGAGTGATCGGCAGGGCAACAAGTGGGCTTGATATTTTATTTTCTGACAACGTAAAAGATACAGAAATAGATATAGATACCTATACAGGTAGATGGTTGCTAGTTAAAGAGAGGTTTCAGCTAGTTGCAAAGTATAATCCGGTAGTTGGTTATGGTTTTATACATGAAAATAATCTGCCGAAAACACTGAAAGATGGACTCAAATATGGATCGCTTGTAAACACACCGGAAATGCGCGAGAAATACTTGCAGGGTCATCCTCCGGTTCTGGCACTATTTAGTGTGGATGTTGGCTGGGGAAATATCGTGCTTGCGACAGGGTTTGTTGGGTTTTTTCTCTTTTGCGTATTTATTGTTTCTTTTTTAATAAGTTATCGAAGAAAACAAATTAGTGATATTCGGTTCTACCACTTACATTTGGCGAGTTATCTACAGACGATTATATTTTTATTGCTGATGTTTAACGGAAGCTCATTCACACATCAGGTGCATATGCCAATGCTTATGCTTGCGGTGTATGTATATTGTGGCCGTATCGGACGCAATAAAAAATCAGGTGATAAACCATTAGCGGGAAAAACAACTAATATATTATGTCCCCAAAAATCTCAATTATAACTCCATCTTTCAATCAAGGAGCTTATATCGAGCAGACTATCCGTTCGGTGTTGACGCAAAACTATGAAAATTTCGAACACATAGTCGTAGATGGCGGTTCGACTGATCAAACGATTGATATATTGAGAAAGTACCCACATATTATTTGGGTATCAGAAGAAGACCGCGGACAGGCGGATGCCCTGAATAAGGGAATCAAGATGGCAACTGGTGAAATCGTAGGGTGGATTAATTCAGATGACTATTATGAGCCGGATGTTTTTGAATCGGTATCTGGTTTTTTCAAGGATTCTGAAACAATGTGGGTAGTTGGCAACCTTAAGTATGTATTCGATCTTACGGACGAGATAGTGTTTGATAAAAGTCCCGTAGTCACATTTGACAGCCTTGTAAATAATCCGGATATTGTACGACAACAGGCCACATTCTTCCGGAAGAAAATATTGATACGTGCTGGACGATGGAATCCGGAATTATTTATGGTGATGGATTTTGATCTTTGGGTCCGTCTTGCGAAAATTTCACAACCTAATATGGTTGATGAAAACTGGGCCTGCTTTCGAATGCATGCGGAGCAAAAGACCTCGCTGGATAATATTCTGCGACAGAGCCGGGAGATAATTGATATTTTGAAGCGTGAGCAAGTACCAGAGAGGGCTATATGGAAAGTATATTCAAAAAAACGATGGTATTGGCTAAAGGGATGCACCAAAGAGTTTCTTATCTATCTGGGTCTAGTAAATCCGATATATAAACATCGTCCGATGCGAGTAAAGTCCAGAAGCGGCCAATGAGGATCGTTCATTTAATCTGGAGCTTGAATGTCGGTGGTTCTGAAATGTTATTGGTTGATATCGCTAATGAGCAATCATTAACAGATGAAGTTATTGTTGTTATTGGTAATTCGTGTGTTGATCTGCGGGTTCTCGACCAGTTCAGTTCGCACGTGCAAGTAAAGCAACTGGGAAGACCTCCGGGTACTCGTAATCCGTGGTATCTATTAAGGCTGTATCGGATGCTCAGAACGATTAATGCGGATGTCATTCATGCGCACCTGGAAAGCTTTATTAAAATCATTAGATTCCTTGATACCCCAAGATTCCTTACTGTGCATGATACAGGGCTTCCGATGACCAGCATGCGGAATAAATATGATGCTGTATTCAGCATTTCTGATGCAGTGAAGAAAGACATTTCAGATAGGTATCCAGGAATATCTGCCGAAACAATCCTTAATGGCATTAATATTTCGAGTGTTACTCATAAGTCTCATTTTGGAAATAGTCCATTCCGAATTGTGCAGGTTAGTCGTCTTAATCATGAAAAGAAAGGACAGGATGTACTTTTAAGAGCGCTGAAATATGTCAATGCGACTATAGGGGTTGGCAATGTTACGGTTGATTTTATTGGTGACGGTGCGTCTAGGGAGTACCTTGTTAGTCTGGCTAATGAGCTTGAGGTTGGTGATCAGTGTAACTATTTAGGGAAACGATCAAGAAGCTATATTTACCAGAATTTGTACAGTTATGATCTTTTGGTGCAGCCGTCTCGTTTTGAGGGTTTTGGTCTGACAGTGGTAGAAGCTATGGCGGCGCTGGTGCCAGTGTTAGTGTCGAATATAGAAGGGCCTATGGAGATAATTGATAACGGCAAATATGGGTATTTCTTTGATGTGGGGGATCATATGGACTGCGGGAAAGCGATAGTCAAAATAATAAAAATCTCTGGCGAGCAAGATTTTGCTAAAGAACGACGAAGAGGTGAACAGTATGTCCAATCCATATTCAACATTAGTTCCACTGCACAAGAATACCGTAGGAAATACAGTGAATTGATTGACGGGCGCAAGTAGTATGAAATATCGTGGATAACGGTTGGTATATTGCCGAATAGTATTGTGCGTAGAATTTTGATAAAAATCTGGCAATTGTGTAGCGGGATAGTTCTATTTTGTTGCATTTTCTTACCCTTGGCACAGGCCTCACAATCTGTAGAAGCGCGATATTTACAAATAATATTGCCTGGCGATGAACGGATTTTGTCCCTGGCAGAAGTAGAGGTATATAACGAAGAAAAATTAATTTCATTAGATGGCCGAGCAATGCAACTGAGCACGTATGACGATGCCTCCGCTTCCAGAGCAAATGATGGAGATACGTCAGGCGCACATACGGACAAATCGATAGCCCATACACATGCAGGTAATGACGTCTGGTGGGAGCTTGATCTTGGTGCTAATCAAGAGATAACCAGAATAGCTTTGTATAATAGAACAGATTGTTGTGGTGAACGAATTAATCCCGCAAAATTATTATTGCTTAGCGACTCCGGAAGGATAGTATGGCAAGGGGCTATTTCATCGAATAAACCCAGATATGATTTTCTGATAAAAGAAAAATTCAAGCAGCTGCTTAAAGCGAGCCCAAACCTACTGCGAAATGCCACGTTTCGGCAACGCACAAACGTCACTATTCCGGATTTTTGGGATCTTCATCATGCCTCAGCTCTAAAGTTTAAAAATCTGTACGACCTGTACTATGTTGACGAAAGTATTGAATCGCCGGTTGAAGGTACAGATGTTTTAGTAATGCATAATAGTGAAAAGTATTTTCAATATTTTGCATTAATGCCACGTAGTCTATTTTCTGCTCTTCCAAGGGGTGAATACACCTTTTCTGTTTTCGTCAAGGCCAATAGACCTGGGCTCGAATTTAATGTCACTCCAGGGTGGATGAAGGGACGCGCGGAGACAAGGAAATTGTCAACTGCATGGAAGAGATATTCTTTTAAATACACACTACTCGATTCTGGATTGGATGCGTTACAGCCAATTCTGCGTTTTCCTAAAAAAGGCACATATTATATTGCAGCGCCACAACTTGAAAAGGGGGCGTTCCCCACTGTATTTCAGCCAGCTTACGAGGATACAGCGTCCAGGAACCCGACCGTACGGGATCTAGGGATAGTTCGAATTCCCAGAGAGACAAAATTGGACAACGCGGAAGTATTATTATCTAGTTTTGAATACGATTATTACACTCGTGATGACTTTGCACGTATTTTGTTGACGTCGGGATACAAATCGAAGCTTATAGTCAATGTACAGTGTAAGAATTCTGTTGGAGAACCAGCTCCGTTTACAGGTTTAGATAATATTGAGCTTCGCCCCTTTGTTTCAACAAGCATAAATATTCCAATTCATTCTCTGCCAAAAGGCGAATATGCTTGTTATGTCAGTGCATTTGATCATGGCACAAAACTAGCTGGTGTTATGACTAAACTGAGAAAGATTGCATCCCGCCAAATTGAAGTAAGGTACAATAAAGATAGACGATCCTTTTTTATAAACAACAAGCCGTTTTTTATCATTGGAGTTGGTGGCTTAAGTGGTACGCTACCCGATTGGTACCTTGCAGATCTTAAGGCCCATGAAATAAATACGCTTTTTTACAAGTGCCCTCATAACCGTGTTTATGAGGCATGTGTCAAGGAGATAAAGGCATTATTGGGCAAGGCATCCAAACACGGTTTTAAGGTAATCATCGGATCGCCTGTGGCCGGGCCAAAGCCAGCTAGGTGGCGACAACGACTTTCCGAGTTTTACAGGCTGATTAAACAGTTCAAGGACAATAAGTCGATTATAGGGTGGTATACAGTTGATGAACCAAGGGCAGACACATGGAGTGATGAGGAGTTAATAGAAATATATGAGAATGTACGGAGAATAGATCCTTACAGACTGGTATTTGTTAATTGGGGAGTCAATGGCGTACCTTCTGTAATTGGACAACAGCCCAGGGGAACGCTAAGTTCAACAGATATTTATTCGATTGATTATTATCCTTTCGCCGGGCGCGGGCATACGTTGAAAGGTTTCACGCAAACGACAGTAAAGGCGCTTGAAACAGCGCGATTGTATAAAAAGGCATCTCATTCATGGTTACAACTCTATGGTGGTATGAATGCGTGGCGTGAGCCAACGGCTGTTGAATTGAAGTATATGGCTTATCTTAATTATGTGTATGGCGGTATGATAAGCTACTGGGATACAAAATCAAATTCAGCCCGGAATTGGGAAAGTATTTCGAGAATAAATCTTGAAGGTAAGGAATTAGCGAATAAGCTCTTTCATGATGCAGATGCGCATGAAATATTTCGGCCTGTATTTGATAAAAACTTTGTATACTCAATATGGAAAAAAAATAATAGTGTTTTCATGATAGTTGTCCACGCGGGATCTGCAGAGGAAGAATTTTCCTATAACGTATCAAAGCTTCTGAACAAGCATAGATTGCTAAAAGTACAATCCATATTTGAACATCGTGAAATTAAGTTGATAAATGGCAACATTGTGGAAAAATTTCCGGCTTTTGAAGCGCGGGTGTTTGAAATATTTGAAGAATAATTCTCGCAGGTATAGATATGTTTTCATTCCGATTAGAATTTACTCGGACAAGGCTATCTGTAACGACGAATAAAAAGGTATCAGAGTTTCTGGGCTGACCATGTTGACGGGCAAAATTTAGATGTGCGGTATTAGTGGCTTTATACATTTTGATAGGGATAAACCCGTTTCGTTGCAAGCATTGCAACGAATGTCGTCTGCAGTTGTACATCGAGGGCCTGATGGCCAAGGTTTTCATACTAATAAGAATGTTGCCTTGGCCCACCAGAGGTTGGCAATTATCGATTTATCATCGGGCGATCAGCCGATGTTTAATAGGGAAAAAAGTATTGCGATAGTATTTAACGGCGAAATTTACAACTATTTGGAGTTGAAGGCAGAACTAAAAACTCTTGGTCATAATTTTGTGACGAAATCAGATACTGAAGTACTTTTGCATGCGTATGAAGAATGGGGAACGGGGCTGCATCAAAAGCTCAACGGTATGTGGGCTTTTGCTCTATGGGACGATCAAGAGAAGCAACTCTTTATTTCTCGTGACAGATTGGGTGAAAAACCGCTTTTTTTTGCCCGGCTAGAAGGGACATTTCTCTTCGCCTCCGAACTTAAAAGTATTCTGGCGTATGGCTTTCCACGGGAAGCGAATCTGGAGGTACTGGAGCTCTATTTGACGCTCGGATATATTCCAGCGCCTTTCAGCTTCGTGAATAACATTCACAAGCTTTTGCCAGGACATTTTGCAGTAATAAAGGATAGACGGATCTCCATGCACCGATATTGGGATCTTCCGGAACTTGATGAGCAGGATATGCTCACCGATAGCGAAGCAGTATCAGATCAGTTCAGGTCATTATTTTATGATTCCATCCGGATCCGAATGCGTAGCGATGTTTCATATGGAGCTTTTCTTAGCGGCGGCCTGGATTCTGCATGTATCGTTTCAGCGATGTCTGAAGTCAGTACGCAACCTGTAGAAACTTTTACGATTGGATTTGATGAAAAAGGCTTTGATGAAAGTATTCTAGCGCGTGAAGTTGCCAGTCATTTTGAAACTAATCACCATGAAATGACAGTTACTCAAGATTCCTTTAATGAAAGTCTGGAGCGTATTCTGTATCACTACGATGAACCATTTGGTGATTCTTCTGCAATCCCGACAGGTTTCGTATCGAAGTACGCCAGTGAACATGTCAAAATGGTTCTGACAGGGGATGGAGGCGATGAAGTTTTGTCTGGGTACAATGCGTATCAGAGCGAGAAGTTTGCTGCGCAATACCAGAAAATGCCCGGTTTTATGCGAGATATCCCAATTCGGTTATTGGGCATGGCATCATATGTAACCAGCGCCAGTCAGGGGTTAAAGCTGACGCGTTTGAAAAATGTTCTTTTAACATCGAGCCTGGACTTGAATGATCGGATAGTATCCAAGGCTGCGTGGGCAGAAGTTGGTATTGTACGCAGTTTACTTCGGGAGAGCGCGGATAAAGCGATACGCATCGACGACTATATGGCAGATTTCATGAGCGGCTGCGGGTACAGGGATAATTTCTACAGAATGATGTACTACCACACTAAACTTACATTGCCTGAAGATATGTTGACAAAAGTAGACCGAATGAGTATGGCTTACTCACTGGAAGCGCGGGCACCATTTCTCGACTATAGGCTTGTGGAGTTTATGGCTCGTGTCCATAAGAACGTAAAAATGCGTGGTTATGAACGAAAGAGTATCCTGCGTGACGCAGTTGGCCAAACTTTGCCAAAGTCTTTGCTCAGCGCCCCAAAGAAAGGTTTTGTGGTCCCTGTGCATAAGTGGTTTAGGGACAGATCGCTCACTGCATCATTGCCAGATCTTCTTGCGCAAACCCCCTTGAGTATGGATCGAGACTTGATTGATGATATTGTCAATAAGAATGCTGCTGGAAAAGTTGATTATGGTAATTTTATTTGGATGCTGTTCTTGCTAGGTAATTGGTTTAAGCGCCTTTAGGCGATTTTCTGTATATAGAAAGATCCTGGTTCCCTATCAGGTGTTAAAAATGGACATACTACCTTCAGCTTTTCATAATGTCCGTGGTGCAAGTAATTAAGAGAACCGATAATCTTCCAGTTATTGTTATGAGTTAAAAATGCCTCTAGCAGGTACTGTTCATTCCAAAATTTTACTTCAGAAATTAACCATTCTTCCAAGTAATTTCTAGGTGAAAAAATATCGTGTGCATGAACAATGACTCCCGTATTCAGGCTAGGGATTAATTCCAAGTATTCAAATAGTACATCGCCCTCGGGTCTAATAATGTGAGAAGAATCAATAAACAGGATATCATCCTCTTCTAGTTCCGAGAAAAAGGAAATCCCGACATCCTCCACTTTTTTTCTAAGGACAGAGATTCCTGTTTTTTCTAGCCAAGGTTTCTCATACGGCTCTATACATACATGCTTACACTTGTAATCAGGATTTTCTTCTTTGTTTCTCTCAATAGCATTTATTGCTATAAGGGTAGAATAACCACTTCCAATTTCAAATATTCTCTTTGGTTTTTTTAATCTTATCAGCTGATACCAGTATTCAGCATCTCCAGATTCAAATCCACCATTGTTGAAATGAAAATTATCGGACTTCTCGGAAGGAATTTTGCTAAGTTCTTCGGAGAAGGTAAGCCTCCCCAATATTTCCAATTGTTCTTGAATGTTCCAGTTAATTCCAGGCAAGTGCCGTTCTTCGGAGAAGGGGTGTTTCATTTCCCTCATATCGAATTGAGGTTCGTAGTAATGATTCCTTATTGGGAAAACTCCTACGTTAAACAGTGCATTTTTGCATAATGGTAGTTTTTGAACACCAACCCTTCTGATATTTTTTAGCAACCATGCGGAAAGGTAAACTAACGGAACAAGAAAGATATCTACATATGGGATTATTTTTCTTCTCAAGCTCATACATGAATACCCCTTGGTTTTTCTACACTTGCCAGTATATTAGACGGATTATGTAGTTTTGACTAGTAGGCGGTGCGGGTCTATTGTACGGCTGACCGGCTCGGTAAAGTGGGCTGCAGATCCAATGGATTTCTGTAATCATGAAAGGCAGCATGCTAGCCTGGGTAAAATGATGCCCAATCAAGTTTATAATGGCCTGCCGCCGGGACTTCCTGTGGCAGCATGGACGCTTATAAATGCTGATTCACTGTGTGAGTGGAGCGGTCTACTTAACAGATTATTTCAGCCAATGAATTTAGGATATACAGAAAGCCGCAGGAGTATAAATGAATACTGGTAGATTTAGAACGTTGGCAAAGAAATATCCAATCGTGAGGGCAGCTTTGTACCCTGCGATATTTGTGAGGGAGTCGTTCTTGAAAAATAAGCTATTGTTGCAGCAGGAAGTAACAAGGAATTTTGGCGAATTGTTATTTGACGATCCAGTTATACGTGTCAAAGAATTCGATGGGATATTTGTTATTGATGCTCGTAGCGATCTATTGTCCCGTATTATTATTCACAAGAATTATGAACCGCACCTGGCTAAGTGTTGTTTACAGTACCTCGATAAAAATAGGGATGTGATTGATGTAGGAGCAAATATAGGTTTCTTTACGGTCATGTTTGCAAAAAACATAATTAATAAAAAAGTTCTGTCAATTGAACCGACAAGAAATGCAATAAAAAGACTGCATCGTAACGTTGAGCTGAATAAAGTTATGGAACGCGTTGATATTTTTAAAGGCGTTGCTTCTAATCAGAATGGTACTATGGAAATAAAAACTATAGACGGTAAAGAAGAGTATTCCAGCTTAGGGAAAATGAAACATCCCGCTGTATTAGAAGAAAAATATACCACAGAGAGTGTGACGAGTATAACGATAGATGAGCTGGTTAAACAGAAATCGCTTGATCCGGGTTTTATAAAAATTGATGTTGAGGGCGCTGAACATTTGGTTTTCGAGGGAGCCCAGAATGTTTTAGAGAGTCAAAGACCGATTATTCTTTCAGAGCTTTCTAATATTTTATTGAATGAAAATGGCTCTTCATCGAATACAGTAATAAATTTAATTAAAAAATATGAATATGATGTATTTGACCCGATAGATCCATCTGTTCAGCCTGGCAGAAAGGATTATGGCGACATTTTATGTTTTCCAAAAGAGTTGAACATAACAATGAATGTCAAATAACTTATTTAACCAGAACGTATGTAAAATGCTCGATTTGGCAGGAGATGCAGAGCCTGTAAACAGGCCGCTCTGTCTTCTTGATAGATGCAAGTCGTATTGGCGGGGTGGCGAACCACCTTGCTATTGCCAGTGCGCCATTGTTGTCTTTCATTTGCGGTGCGTAAATACATTTATGGATTTTTCCGGAATCTGTTTTGCTTAGTCATTCAGCGCATGAAGCGGTCGGGTCCCGTAATATGCGCTTGTGCAGGCCAAATCCTGATCGGGTATCGTTCCTTCGTTGTAAAAACATAAGTACATATCAATGCTTGATGATCTGTTTACAATACATTTCGGCAAATTAGGTCTGCTATGAAAGTTCTTATTAATACTCCTGGTCTTGAGCTGCCTGGAGGTGTAGCAAATTATTATAATACGATTTGGCAAAAATTTTCTGTTGACGTCGACTATTTTACTGTTGGACGTAGAAATGAGAAGGAATCAAGAAGTGCCGTCTTTTGGCGGTTTATCAATGATTTTTGGCGTTTCTATCGATTGCTTTGTAAGGATCACTATGATGTTGTTCATCTTAATCCATCGCTTTTGGGGTTATCCATCATCAGAGATGGTATGTTCCATATTATTGCAAAGCTGATGGGTAAACGTACCGTCATCTTTGTAAGAGGATGGGATGTGAAATGCGAACGACAGATTGAACGTTGGTTTATGCCGCTCTTCCGATACGCATATTTCTCCGTTGACGCGTTTATTGTCCTGGCTGATGAATTTAAACAATTTTTACGCGAAGCAGGATATGCAGGACCAGTTTATCTGGAGACGACAGTTGTTGATGATGCTATTTTTTCAGACTCAGCGACGCCGTGCCGGCAGGGTGCAAGTGAAGGCAACAAAGCAAACCTGAATATTCTTACGCTCACGAGAATTGAGAAGACCAAGGGGGTGTATGAGACAATTGATGCATATCACAAGCTAAAGCGGAAATACCCTTTTGTCACACTAAATATTGCGGGAGATGGTCCTGAGCTGCAGGCTCTCAAGCGTTATGCGCACGATCAACATATTAAGGATGTCACTTTTTTGGGTTTTGTCAGCGGAAAGTTGAAGCAAGCGGCATTCAGGCAGGCAAATATCTTTTTGTTTCCCACCTCGTATGGTGAGGGTATGCCGAATGCACTTCTTGAAGCTATGGCGTATGGCCTGCCGGTAATAACGCGTCCTGTTGGAGGGATCAGAGACTTCTTCGAGAATGGGCGTATGGGATTTGTTACTGAAAGCCTGGATCCGAACGTATTTTCTGAATATTTGGAAACCCTGATTTTGGATGACGGGTTGCGTCTGCAGATCGGTGGTTTCAATCGCAACTATGCACGAGAAAAATTTTCGGCCCCCAGGGTCGTGGAAAGGTTGGAAAGCATCTACCGGCAGGTAGTGGGAGATCTGCTGCCGTACTTATGAGAAATGTTATCTCAAAAGGAAGAGCAGACTAATGCTGGAGACAGTATTTATGAACGGGGTTAGTTGGAGCTGGGTAAAGTTGTTTTGCGGTTGTAATTTATCGATAAGCAGGTGGTAAAAATGCGCCAATTAATTGCGCGCGTCTGCGAACGTGAAGATCTTTCGACATACGATCCATATGATATCTGGAAGACACCTTACGGTTTGGCTATAAAGAAGTTATTCAATCGTAGCCGGCTGGCAGGCATTGTTCCGGCGGCGCTATTGACGCTATTTGATGTTTATGGCAATAACCGCTTCCGGTTGTCGTACAGTCGTCAGGAATACCCGGTCGTGCGTGCATTTGCGGCGTTATCACTATTAAATCTGTACAGGACAGGGCAGAAGGATGAGTACCTGCAATTAGTGAAGTTGCATCTGGACTGGCTTGTTGCGAACCGGTCGAAAAACTGCGTTGGATATGGATGGGGCTTGGGGTTTGAGCACGCGGTAAAAGCCGCTGTTGTCTACAATAAAGACACCCCGTTTGTTACTATCACGCCTTATCCGTTAGAGGCCTTTGTCGCATATCGCAGTATCAGCGGGGACGACAGGTATGATAGTGCTATTCAGGGCGTCCTTGTATTCCTGGACCAGGATATAAAAATATTGAAGGATACACCGCGTCATTTGATAACATCATACGGCACGTCGAAGGACCGCATTGTTGTTAATGCCATATCGTATACGATGTACATGTATGCACTTCTCAGACTGTATGTTGATAGCGATAGAAGGCAAGATATAGACGATAAAATTGGTCGTTTATACCAGTTTGTCAAGGATCAGCAGCGATCAGACGGTTCCTGGCTGTATTCTCCGGAAGGTAGTTCGTTTATAGACTGTTTTCACAGTTGTATTGTATTGAAAAATATAATTAAAACCAATCGATTGTTTGAACTGGAAGATGTGAGAACGGTGGTGGACGAGGGTTATAAATACATCTGCGAGAATTTTCTGGATAGACGATATGGACTCTTCCGTCGGTTTTCCTTGAAAAATAAGCCGTCGTTAGTAAAGTTCGATCTTTATGATAATGCGGAGATGTTGAATCTGGCGAACCTGACCGGGGACGAAGAATTAGTCAGGGATCTGTCGCAAGCAATCGAGCGCTCATTTTTACACGACAAAGACATTTACTCTCAAGTCGATATATTTAACAAGCGATATAATAAGAATATGCTTCGATGGGCGGTAATGCCATATCTGTATGCATTATCATACATGCCTGAGGCGACAGGATTATCAAAATGAATGAAAAGATTAATAAGAAGCTACTCAAGAAGATATCCCGGCATCATCAGAAGCTTGGTCTTAAGTATTTTATAAAAGGGCTTAATTATGAGCGATGTGCCGAGCTGCCGTATATCATCGGTTTGCTGCAAAATCAGTTTGGGGAGACGCTAAAATATCTTGATATAGGTTCTGGCGAGGCTCCTTTGCCCACGTATTTACTAAAAGAGAGCAAATGGGACATAACTTGCGTCGATAAGTTTTCGTGGGTACAGCAGCAAAAGCTGCACGCAGCCCGGATTATGAGTGGTAGATCGGTTGAGGACAGATTTCACGTAATAGAAAAGGATTTTTTTAAGGCAGGTCTAACACCTGAGTCATTCGATGTTATCACCAATATATCTGTAATAGAGCACTTTGAAGGGGATCTCGATTCAAAAGCAATGGCTGCATCCGCAAAGTTACTTAAGTCGGGGGGGAAGTATATTCTGACAACTCTTGTCAATGAGGGGTATTTCAAAGAGTTTTACCTGAATCAGAATGTATATGGTGAGTCGTATCAGGACAAATCTGTTTTCTACCAACGGCATTACGATTTGGCAAGCCTGGAGGAGCGTCTCATTAAGCCAACAGGACTCAAAGAAGTGGGCCGCGTATATTTTGGTGATTACGGTTTTCAGGGATTTGAGAATATATTTCACAAATCTCCAAAAGCTTTGCGTGCATTTTATCAGTGGGCAATGCCCTTGTTTGCCAGCCGGTTCCTGACCTACTCTTCGACGCCGGTTAGTCGAAAGAAGATGCTCATGAACACGGCTAGCGGCGTAATTCTAGTGTTGGAAAAGTGATGGCACGCTGCTGCCTGCCTGGATAGAGTATAGATCATGTTTCATGAACTCACTTGCGAAGGGCGGATCAGGTCATGTGTGGCCTCCTTGGTAGTGTAAATATTGCGTTTGATCGCAGCACTCTGGACATGATTGCCCACAGGGGGCCTGACGCGAGCGGGTTTGCTGAATATAGAGTTGGGCGCCATGCCGTAACTATTGCTCACAGGCGCTTGTCAATTCTTGATTTGAGCCCGGCTGGTTCGCAGCCTATGGAGTCATTTTGTAGACAGTATTCCATTGTATATAACGGTGAGGTATACAACCATCTGGGTTTAAGAGATTCGCTGCAATCGGTTTCCTACCGGGGACATTCGGATACAGAAACAATCCTTAATAGCATTGCCCAATCGGGAATCAATGTCGTACGAGACTTCAATGGAATTTTTGCTTTCGCGTTCGTAGATCTGCATGGAACCAAACTATATCTCGCAAGAGACCAATTTGGCGTTAAGCCACTCTACTATCATCTGGACGGGAATAGACTGGTCTTTGGATCAGAAATGAAGCCGGTACTGGACCTGGCGCAGGACACAGTTGACCTGGGTAATCTGGCTGAAGTCTTGCAGCTACGTTATTCCCCGTCACCTCACACACTGTTCAGGAATATTCGTAAGGTGCGTCCGGGACATATAGTTGAAATTAATCTTGCTGGTGACGATCTGGAGATAAGGGAGTATCCGTATCTCGATAAGTGCCCAGGCCGGGTCAAGCTTACATTTGGAGAGGCCGTAGAAAGATACGAGGAACTGTTTACATCAGCGGTTAACAGGCAGTTGATGTCCGATGTCGAGGTAGGCGTTCTGCTTAGCGGTGGTGTTGACTCTGCGCTTGTGGCATCCAGCGCGCAATTCGCGTCGGACTACCGCATGAAGGCATTCACTGTCGGATTTTCTGATCAGGACAACGCGGACGAGATAGCAGATGCGGCAGAGACCGCACGCGTCATCGGGCTTGATCATTATAGTACCAGGATTTCCTTCAGTGACTTTCTGGACATGGTGCGAAAATGTGTTCAGATCGTAGAGGAGCCGCTGGCAACGACGTCGATAATACCAATGTATTATCTGTCGTCGTTGGCAGCAGAACATGTCAAGGTAGTACTGTCAGGTCAGGGCGCAGACGAATCACTGGGAGGATATGGCAGGTACCAGGGAGAACTCTACCAGCGATTTATCCCTGCGCTCGTCGCCAGAGTTGCCGAAGTGCTTGCGAAGTCAGTGGGTACAAAGAAGGACCAGTTGCTTCGCGGGTTGCACGCATTAGGCGAACCTGGAGAGATTCAGCGATTTATCAGGGCATACGCTGTCTTCAGTGGAAACGAAGCACAGAGGCTCGTTGGTTGTACATCTTCGTCAATCGAAGGCGGAATTAACTATTTTCGGGATGTGCTCGGTTGTGATGACCTGAAAACAAGTGCGGAACGTATGATGGCTCTAGATTTGCGGATGAATCTCTCAGACGACTTGTTGTTGTACACCGACAAGATAACAATGCATCATTCTTTAGAGTGTCGTGTGCCTATGCTTGACCTGGATCTAGTGAGATTTATAGAATCACTGCCCCGAGAGTACCGCGTAAAACTGGGTGATACGAAGCGCGTCCACAAAGCCTGTGCAAAGAAAATACTTCCCTCAGCGTTAGTTAACCGAAAAAAGAAGGGTTTTATCTCACCAACGCAAAAATGGTTTAAACATAGTGGGGTGTTGAAAGAAATACTGCTTAGTGCTAATTCGAGATTTTCCAACTATTTTGATCTTGCTGAAGTAAATAGTGTATTGGTTCAGCATGAGAAGGGATTCAATCGAGAACGACATATATTCCTTCTTTTAACGCTGTATTTTTGGCTTGATGAATTCTCCTAAGCCACTGAAATATAAATAAGTATGTGGTGTGCCGAGTTTGGAATTCTTTTTGGGCTGATGTTTTTGTTCTGAAACACTGTGAGTGCCGGTGAGAACCCTATTAAAAGGTTGAAAATCAATCAAGTATGAGTATAAGCAACCAATCTTAATGATGAAGCCGAGGAGAATCGATATACTTGGCGTTCCCGTTGACTGCGTGAATATGCAGGAGGCGGTTGCTGTTGTTGAGAAAATGGTCGCGGGTGATCAGCCTCGGGCCGTCATCGCAGTCAATCCGGAAAAAGTGGTTAAGGCGCAACAGGACCCTGGGCTGTTGACGCAGCTTCACAGTGCCGGTCTGCTGATTCCTGACGGGATTGGTGTCGTTGTTGCTGCACGGATACTGAAATCGGTTCGAATGGAACGGGTGCCGGGTTCCGAGCTGATGCCGGCAATCTGTGCCAGGGCTGCTGAGAAAGGACACCGTATATTTTTGTTCGGTGCAGACCCCGAGGTTAATAGTAAGACCCGCGATATTATTACCCAACGATATCCTGGTGTCTTGATTGTGGGGAACCGTGATGGCTATGTAACGGAAGACGATATGCCATCGCTCATCAACGAGATTAACGCGTCGGGTACGGAGATTCTTTTCATAGCCCTGGGTAGTCCAAAACAGGAACTATGGATGGAAAAATACCTTGATCGTACTAACGTGAAGGTTTGTCAAGGGGTGGGCGGAACCTTTGATGTCATCGCCGGAAAGGTTAGAAGGGCACCGCTGGCATTCAGAAAGCTTCACCTGGAATGGTTGTATCGATTGTTGTCGAATCCAAGGAGAATGTTGCGGCAAACGGCACTGCCAAAATTTATGGCAGCTGTGGTGAAGTATAAGCTTTCAATCAGATAAGTCTTTCGAGTATTGATATAGACATGAGGCGTAAGTTATGGGAAGTGTGCCTGTAAGAGAGGGTATGGAAGAAAAGCAGTTGCAGTTGTGGGCAAATAGCCCCCTGGTCTGGGTGTTTTTTCTTGCGTCTGCGGTATTACTTGGATTTGTCTATTTTCAAGGCCTTAGCTATATGGTGGAGACTTGGGAACAGCAGGAAGAATATGGCTATGGGTTCATGATCCCGTTTATCTCCTTGTTCTTTATCTGGCAAAAAAAGAATGAGCTATCGCGCATCCCATTCTCGGGTTCCTGGGTTGGTGTGTTTATATTGCTCCTGGGCATGGGGCTGTTTTTTCTTGGAGAGTTAAGCGCGCTCTATATAATTGTACAGTACTCTTTCCTGGTATCGCTTTTCGGTCTGTTGTTTGCGTGGCTTGGCTGGCCGGGTGTGAAAGTGATCTGGGTGCCCTTCCTGTTTCTGATCTTCATGATTCCACTGCCCAATTTTCTCTACCAGGGGCTATCGGCACAGCTGCAGCTGATTTCGTCCGAGATCGGTGTATGGGTCATCCGGTTGTTTGGTATTTCGGTCTATCTCGAGGGCAATGTCATCGATCTGGGTATTTTCAAGCTTCAGGTTGTCGAGGCCTGTAGTGGATTGAGGTACCTGTTCCCACTGATGACGCTTGGTTTCATGATTGCCTATATCTATAAAGCGGCGTTCTGGAAGAGGGCAATTGTTTTTTTGTCGACCATCCCGATCACGGTGTTAATGAACAGCTTCCGCATCGGTGTCATTGGTGTGTTGGTCGAATACTGGGGCCAGTCTATGGCGGAAGGTTTTCTGCACGATTTTGAGGGGTGGGTCGTGTTTATGGCATGCCTGGGTGTGCTGTTGCTTGAGATGATGCTGTTGTCCAGGATCGGGTCGGATCGGAGGCCGCTACACGAGGCGTTCTCCATCGAATTTCCCGAGGCATCGCCTAAGGGCGCGAAGGTACAGTACAGGCGTCTTCCCGGTTCACTGACGGTATCACTGGCTATAATTGCCGTAACCAGTTTGCTGGCATTGTCACTGGGTAATCGCGAGCAGTTAGCGCCGGAGAGAAAGGACTTTACGGATTTCCCGCTTAAAGTTGGTGACTGGAAGGGGCGACCGGACAAACTGGAAAAGATCTATCTAGATATCCTCAAGCTCGACGACTACGTCATAACAGACTATGTTGGCCCTGACGGCAAGAGCGTGAATTTCTATGTGGCTTATTACGCTTCGCAAAGCAAGGGTGAATCAGCGCATTCACCGCGCTCCTGCCTGCCGGGGGGCGGTTGGCAGATAGCCAGTCTTGAGCAGAAGACACTTGAGGCGACATCAGCGGGCCGGCCGATAAAGGTTAATCGAGTGGTTATCAAGCATGGCGAATCCAAGCAGCTCGTTTACTACTGGTTCCAGGGGCGTGGTCGCACCATTACCAATGAATACATGGTCAAGTGGTATCTTTTCTGGGATGCTTTGACAAGAAACCGGACGGATGGTGCTCTGGTCAGGCTGACGACCGTGGTTACTCCCGATGAGGATATGGAGGATGCCGAGCGCCGACTCGGGGATTTTGCCCGCCAGATGAGCGGTACGCTCGATGAGTATGTGCCTGACTGACGGTCTGGTCTGATGTTAATCTTTTCGGCTTTCCTGGTTGCGCTGGTTGTTACCATGGTGCTGATTCCGCCACTCATGCGAGTCGCGGACCGGCTGTCCGTGGTCGATACACCCAACGAAAGAAAAGTGCATACAGGTGTCATTCCGCGCATCGGCGGCATGGCCATGGTGGTCGGCGCCTGCATTCCCATTCTACTCTGGGTACCACATACCGGCACCGTCATGGCTTTTTTAACAGCGCTGCTGGCTCTGCTTGTGTTCGGCGCCTGGGATGATAGCAGGGAGCTTGATTACCGCCTCAAGTTTCTGGGGCAGTTTCTGGCCGTTTTTGTCATCGTGTTCTGGGGCAAGGTGAACTTTACGGTGTTCCCTTTTACCGGTATGGATCCGGTGCCGACCTATCTGTCGATGCCGTTCACCATCATTTTTCTTGTCGGGGTGACCAACGCGGTTAATCTGTCCGATGGTCTGGATGGTCTGGCGGCTGGTGTGGCATTGTTGTCGCTTGGCGCTATTGCGCTATTGGCAAAACTCGCCGGTGGTGACGTAATTATACTGGTGTCTTTTGTAATCGCAGGGACCATATTCGGCTTCCTGCGCTACAACACTTACCCGGCACGTATATTTATGGGGGACACCGGCAGCCAGTTCCTGGGCTTCACTGTGGGAGTGTTGTCAGTCATGCTCACTCAACAGGCCAACACGGCACTAAATCCGATGTTGCCACTGTTCCTGGTGGGATTGCCGATTGTCGATACCCTGTTCGTGATGACCGGGCGGATCCGCGAGGGGCGTTCGCCTTTTGCGGCGGATAAGACCCATATGCACCATCGCCTGCTCGATCTGGGTATGGCGCACTATGAGGCGGTCAGCGTGATTTATATCTCGCAACTGGCCTTCCTGATGGCGGCATTCCTGCTGCGCTATCAGTCGGATACGGTGGTGTTTCTGGCGTACCTGGGATTAACGGGCTCGATTTTGGGAGGGTTATTGCTGCTGCAGTATCGACCGGGTATGGGTTCGAAGCGACTTACCCGGCAAATCGCCCGGTTGGATAGCAGTGACAGAGCCCGGGCCTGGGCGCTGGGCACCGTTAACTGTGGGGTACCTGCCTACCTGTTGGCAGGTGTTCTGCTGTTGTCTGATGTGCCAACTGACATTTCCGTAATATCGTTGATATTGCTGATTATTCTTCTTATCAGGCTGGTGTGGGCACAGCACCTGCGGTTTGTCTCATTGCGCCTGCTGGTTTTCCCCGGTATTGCCTTTGCTGTCTATCTCATACACCGTGACCCGGCCGTTATGGCATTGTTGCCACCGGTTATGAGTATCGGCCTGCTTATTGTACTGTTGGCGCTTATGTTGTTTATCATCCGGTCGAAAAAAGACCAGACATTTCAAACGACTCCGACGGACCTGCTGGTCATCGCCCTGGCCGGCGGTGTGGGCGTGCTGTATCAGCAGGGTATCGTGGAGGCGACGCTGGTGCCGGTGGTGCTCGGCATCGTGGTATTGTTCTACGCCGCTGAGCTGGTCATGCGTCATATGCAGCAGGCGTGGAACTGTTTCACGCTGGGCATGGTAGCCGTGTTAGCGGCGTTGTCATTCAGGTTGCTATAAAATTCAAAATACAAGAGGTAAGCATTTTGGCGGGAGAAAATACACATAAAGTGGCGCTGATTACCGGTATCACCGGTCAGGATGGAGCTTATCTCGCCGAGTTTCTGCTGGGTAAGGGGTACGAAGTTCATGGAATTAAGCGGCGTGCATCCTCTTTTAATACGGAACGCATTGATCACTTGTACAAGGATCCGCATGAAACGGGCCGGAAGTTTATTCTCCACTACGGAGACCTGACCGATTCCACCAACCTGATCCGCATTATCCAGGAAGTCCAGCCGGATGAACTCTACAACCTTGCCGCACAAAGCCACGTAGCAGTTTCTTTCGAAACACCGGAATACACCGCCAACTGTGATGCGCTTGGAACCCTGAGGTTGCTTGAGGCAATCAGGATACTGGGGCTGGAGAAGAAGACAAAATTCTATCAGGCCTCAACCAGTGAACTGTTTGGCAAGGTGCAGGAAATCCCTCAGAAGGAAACCACGCCGTTTTACCCGCGCAGTCCTTATGCAGTAGCCAAGATGTACGCCTACTGGATCTGTGTCAACTATCGCGAGGCCTATGGCATGTATGCCTGTAACGGCATCCTGTTTAATCATGAGTCCCCACTGCGTGGTGAAACCTTCGTCACACGAAAGATTACGCGTGCAGTCGCGCGTATCAAGCTTGAGCTTCAGGACAAGCTGTTCCTCGGCAACCTGGATTCAAAGCGTGACTGGGGGCATGCCAGGGATTATGTGCGTATGCAATGGCTGATGTTGCAGCAGGATGAGCCGGACGATTACTGTATATCGACCGGTGTTCAGTACTCGGTGCGCGACTTTGTCGATGCGGCCTTCAGGGAAGTGGGCATGAAACTTCGCTGGGAAGGCTCCGGTATGGATGAAAAGGGTATTGATGAGTCGAACGGAAAAGTGACGGTAGAGGTGGATCCACGTTACTTCCGGCCGACAGAGGTGGAGACATTGCTTGGCGATTCCAGCAAGGCGAAAGAGAAGCTTGGATGGGTACCCGAGATCGCTTTGGCCGATATGGTCGCGGAGATGGTGCGAGAGGATCTCACAATAGCCGAGCGGGATGAACTGTTGAAGCGGGAAGGGTTCAAGGTTTTTGATTATAACGAATGAATAAACAAGACAGGATTTATCTGGCTGGCCACCGGGGTCTGGTAGGCTCGGCTATCGTTCGCCGGCTACAGGCCGATGGTTATGACAATCTGATTTTCCGCACCAGTAAGCAACTGGACCTGCGGGAACAGCAGGCAGTTCGGGATTTCTTCGCGGCTGAAAAGCCGGATTACGTAATACTGGCCGCCGCTAAAGTGGGCGGTATCCTCGCGAATGACACCTACCCGGCGGAATTTATCTACGACAACCTGATGATGGAGGTCAATATCATCCGTTCGTCGTATGAAAATAACGTAAAGAAACTGCTGGCTTTGGGTAGTACCTGCATCTATCCGAAACTGGCAGCGCAACCGCTGAAGGAAGAGTATTTACTCAGTGGCCCACTGGAGCCAACCAACGAGTGGTATGCGGTGGCAAAGATCGCCGGGATCAAGATGTGCCAGGCGTACCAGCGCCAGTATGGATGTAAATTCATTGCCGCCATGCCGACCAATCTCTATGGACCGGGTGATAATTTCGACCTGGAGAAGTCACATGTATTGCCGGCGATGATTCGCAAGTTTCATGAGGCAAAACTGGATCAAAAGCCGGCGGCCACCCTGTGGGGTACCGGTAAGGCGCTGCGGGAGTTTCTGCACGTCGATGATCTGGCGGATGCCTGCCTGTTTCTGATGGAGAAATACGAGCATCCGGACATCATAAATATAGGTACAGGACAGGACCAGAGTATTGCGGATCTGGCGGGTATTGTAAGGGATGTAGTGGGTTTCGAGGGAGAGATTGTGTACGATGCGTCGAAACCGGACGGTACCCCGCGCAAGCTGGTGGATGTAGGTAAAATAAACGGTCTGGGATGGCAGGCGAAGATTAACTTGCGTGAGGGCGTGGCGCAGACTTATCAGTGGTTCCTGGATAATCAGACGGAGTTGCGTGGCGTCGGGTGATCGCTATGCGCTTGTCATTGCGATGCCTTGACCCGAAAGGGTATGGTACCCGTAATGAAGCCCGTAGGGGTTCTATGGGCGTAGCGCGGCAATCTTATCGTTTGGCATCAGCCGTTTGGAGATTGCTTCGTTCCTCGCAATGACGAATAAACTTGCGATGACGGAATATGATAGATAAAAGATTCTTAAAGTATATCTGGAGATGAACATGAAAGCATTCAACGGCCTGTTACAAAAGCTGCTGATTATTGTACTGACCGTTGGTCTGTTGTCTGCCTGCGGCGGCAAAGAGGAGCGCAAGGCGAAGTACCTTGAAAAGGGTAAATCCTACCTGGCGGAAAAGAACTACGACAAGGCCAGAATAGAGTTCAAGAATGTCCTGCAGATTGATCCCAAAGATGCCAATGGCTACTTGTTCCTGGGGCAGGTTGAGGAAAAGCAGCAGAACTGGGCACAAGCTTTTGGCGCTTATAAGAAAGCCTCCGAGCTCGATCCTGAGTTGATTGAGCCGCGTGTTCGTTTGGCTAAGTTCTACCTGGCGCAGGCGTCCGCACTGAAAGCAAGAAAGGATGAATCCGGCACTGCCAATGCACTGGGCCTGGTCCAGGAGCAGATCAAGGAAATTCGGGCAAGGGATCCCGGGAATGCCGAGGCGCTGGCGCTGGAAGCAACGCTTTGGGTCAACGACGGTGATAAAGACAAGGCCATAACGCAGTTGGAAAAAGTTATTGGACGTGAGCCAGGTTTGCAGTCAGCAGCGGTGCTCTTGTCCGGTCTTTACGACCAACAAGAACGTGCAGGCGATGCGGAGACGGTATTGATCAACGCGCTCAAAGCCAACCCCGAGCCGGTGACGCTGCAGCAGCGGCTGGCGGCTCACTATGCAAACAACAAGCAGAACGACAAAGCGGAAGCAGTCCTGCGCCAGGTCGTCGAGCAGAATCCTGAGGAACTCAACTATCGTATTGGCCTGGCTTCGTTTCTGAGCCGGACTGAGCAAACCGACAAGGCTGAGCAAGTCCTGAATGAGAGTGTCGCTGCTGACCCGGAAGACGCACAACGCTACTTGCTACTGACCGAGTTTCTGGCATCGCGCAAGAGTAAAGAAGTGGCCATAGAAAAGCTCCGGCAGTTTATTCAGCAGCAGCCGGATATGACAGAGTTGCAGTTGTCTTTGGTAAAGCTCTACCTGGCTAATGGGCAAAAAGACGAGGCCAGACAGGCATTGCAGGCACTGATCGACAGCCAGGGCACCGAACCAGCCGGGTTGAAGGCGCGGGTGATGTTGGCGCAGGTACTCGTGGCTGACAAAATCGACGACGAGCGCGTACCTGTGCTTCTAAAGGAAGTGCTGGACGAAAATCCACGTGACAATGATGCCTTGTTGTTGAAGGGCAAGCTCGCGGCCAGTAACAAGGATTATATCGAGGCCGTCAATAGTTTCCGCTCCGTCTTGAAAGATCAGCCGAACAATGCAGATGTGCTGCAGTTGCTTGCGGTCGCCCACCTGGCAAACAAGGAAAAAGAGCTGGCCCAGGATACTCTCCGCCGTGGCATCGAAAGCAATCCGAATAACCTCAAATTGCGTTTCTCATTGGCGCAGCTGTTTGCCCGGGACAGTGACATTGATAGAGCTCTCGAGCAACTGGATGCCGTACTAAAGATCGACAAATATAACCAGCCGGCATTAAAAGCCAAGCTCGAGCTACTGGCGCGCAAAGGTGATGCGGCCGGTGTGGACGAAGTCACTAAACTGATGCAGGAAGGTGCACCGGACAGTGAGTATGGCTATATCAGCGAAGCCCGCCTGCGCTTTGCGCAAAAGGACTATTCAGCGGCCGTCGACATTCTGAACAAGGTATTGGCCAGGAACCCGGAAAGTGTGGCAGCGCTCATGGTGAAGTCGGACGTACTGGCCGCGCAGAAGCAGTACACAGAAGCGATCGATGTCGTCGACCAGTTGCAAAAAGTTAGCCCCGACAGTGCCGAAGGTTACTACCGTAAGGGCCGGTTACTGGTTGCGCAGGAAAATATAGCCGCTGCTATCAGCCAGTACGAAATGGCGCTCGAAAAGGCGCCGGACTCGGTCGAGGTGCTCGCCGCACTGGTAAATCTGGAAGTCAAGCAGGGTCAGGCGGATGCTGCTGAGCTGCGTTTGCAGGCTATTCTGAAGGCAAACCCCGAACATAAGTCGGCCAATGACCTGCTGGGTATGGTCTATATGGCGAAGAAGGATTTTGTCAAGGCAGAAGCGGCATTCGGGCGACAGCTTGAAATTAATCCGACCAATGCCGCCGTTTACACACAGTTGGCGCAAGCACGCATGGCAAACAAAGATCTTGCCGGCGCTGTGCAAGTTTACCAGGACGGACTAAAACAACTGCCCGATGAGGTACGTCTTTTGATCGGCCTGGCCGGAATACGCGAGCAGCAACAGGACTATAATGCCGCCATCGCCGCTTATGAAAAAGTACTCGAAAAACAGCCCGACAACGCTATCAGTACCAACAATCTGGCCGCCTTGCTGGCGGACCACCGCACTGACGAGGCCAGCTTCGCCAGGGCGGCTAAGCTGTCGGTAAATCTGGAGAAAACCAAGCAACCTGCCTTCCTGGACACTGCCGGCTGGATCTACTATCGAAAGGGTGATTACGACAAATCAGTAGAAATTCTCAAGGGTGTGGTCGAGAAAGTCCCCAAGGTTCCAGTGTTCCAGTACCACCTTGGCATGGCGTACTACAAGCAGGGCA